>Ga0307445_10000182_pt1 | contig 31080 bp, 35 predicted proteins | sample SalMarSW160330MG_FD_202147 | JGI IMG/M metagenome (GOLD analysis project Ga0307445, IMG submission 202147) | Salt marsh sediment microbial communities from the Plum Island Ecosystem LTER, Massachusetts, United States - SW1603-30 | ecosystem: Environmental > Aquatic > Marine > Intertidal zone >... | reverse complement strand
AAAAAGCCTCGTGCTGCCCAGCACTTTTCGGGGGGTCTGTTCGTCATCATAGCGCCACAGTGCGGTAAAGCGTCTGATAAGCCATTCACGCTGAGGTAATCTATCGATAACAGAATGCGTAATGCTTTCTTGTTTTGCCAACCATGCTTGTACACGAGGCTCTTCACTGCTTTCAAGCCAGCGGTAGTTGTCAATAATTATGTTATTATGAAGCGTATCAGAGACTGGTATTTTTTCGGTTTCTGGGTATTCATATAACCTGTACTTCAAAGTACAGGTTATAAACGCAGTCAAAAGGAAAAGACAAAGTACTTTTGTCTTTATCTGTTTATTTTGAAGCAGCCACACTGACATCATCGAACAGTATTGCTGGAAAAACACCGGTATGGGTTGTGTGTACGGTGTCCTCAATGGCAATGATTTTCTGCAGCGTTTCATAGATATTACCAGCAACCATCGCATCCTTGACGCGACCGATCACTTCACCATTCTTTACATATAAACCCGGAGATAGTCCTATTGAAAAATCGCCATTGATTATATTGCCGCTGTGCGCACCAAGAGCACCTCCAACGATGATCCCCTTATCCATGTTTTCAATTAGTTGCCTGAATGATTTCTTACCATGTTTTATGTGAAGATGTTGGAGGGAAGGAGAAGGCTTTAAGGCGATAGCTTCATCAGACCAGGGCGCGGTCTTAAAACCGTGACCAGATGGTGCAGCTTTGCTTTTTTGCGCATAGTAAAGGTCATAATAGAAGTTGCTTAATACGCCATTCTTGACTATCGGGAAATATTGACATGGTGTAGCTTCGTCATCAACCGATCTGGCACCGGGTAAATCATCATTTAAAGGGTCGTTATACAGAGTCAGTTCCTTGCTGAACAGCTTTTCGCCGAGCTTATCGCTGAGAGGTGATTGTTTTTCATAAACGGCAGCACCGTTTGTTGCACTCTGAAGGCGCCAGGTAAGAGTGTGCATGCTCTCTGGCATGAAAAGAACTTTCAACCGTTTTGTATCGGGTTTTGTCGTACCTGAGGATTGGTTATAAAGCTCGATCATCATCATCAGGTCTTTTTTTTGTATTTGTTTGAAATTCTTGCTGGCAAATAGTCTGCGTAGTGCTGCATATGAATTAGGATAGACAAGAGATATGGCAATGACATATTGTGAGGCTCGCATTCTTATATCAGTCCCAGTACTGTTCATAATATGGAGTCTTTCGATAGAATCACCAGCCGTGATATTAAATTGCCCATTGATCTTTGATCTAAGAAATGTACCGATTCGTTGACATTCCTCGACCAGATCGCGGTTTGATAGAGCACTTAGGGAGACGCTATAAGTACGTAGCTTCGGATATTCTTTTGTCAACGGAAAATTGAAATTTGCATCAACTTGACCCTTTAGTGATACTTTGCAATTCTCCAGCAGTTCCTGTCTTTTACGCAGATTTTTTGTATATGCAAAGCCCAGTTTATTATCTTTGATCATTCGAAGACTGGAACCGAGCTGTACTTTGGTGTCGATGTTCTTTAATTTACCATTTTCAAACACGACGAAATTAGTCACCTTTCTGGATGATAGCAATTCTGCTTTATCACTGATCATCCTGGCTTGCTCCAGCAATCTACGCATTATCTACCTCCAACTACGATCCCTGCAACAAGGACATGAGGCGCACCATAGCATGAACGTATATTGACTTGACCTTTACCACAGCCACCTATTTTGCTCCAAGATATGTCATTACCTATGGCATTAATATTCTGCAGTGTCTTATAGAGATTGCCGGAAACATTTATGTCCCGTACCATCTTACTTATCTTGCCATTTTTGATATGGTATCCGTACTGAGCACCGAACGTAAAATTTTCACCGCTTGTTTGACCACCCTTCGCATCAAGAATGTAAAGACCATCGCCTAATTTATCAAGAAGATCACTAAGGGAGTATTTGCCCGGTTGAATGAAAATATTGCCCATCCTTATGATCGGGGCATAACGGTAATCCTCGGCAACGCAGTGACCGCTCAATGGTTCTTTAAACGCAGCCGCAGTGCGTCGTGAGTGAAGGCGACCGACAAGCACACCCTTTTTCATAAGTTGTGTCGGTTTTACCTTTGTTCCCTCGTCATCATATTTGTAATAACCCAGTAGATCGGGGACAGTCGGATCATCTATGATACTCACTGCACGATTCCCCAGTTTTTCTCCTATCTTCATTTTTTCCCGCATGCTGATATTGTTCTCAATCAGATCGGCTTCAGAAAAATGCCCGAATGCTTCGTGTGTGAAGACACCGGCAAGGCTCTGATTCAGTATCGCGTTGTATACGCCGGCTCTAACCGGGTGTGCTTTCAACAATTGCAGAGCGATCGAGGTTCGTTTTTCGAATTCATCTTCTTGATCTCTCAATACCGCAAAACCATTACTGCCACCGATTCCGACCCTTACATTTTGAAGCAGATTTCCATCCCGACTTATGATCGATCCGTTAATCCGTGTTGTTGTGAGTCGTTCCCTGATTCTACTTCCTTCCGTATTCGCGAAATATTTATCTCTAGCGATCTCGCGGTAGGTGATATTCGTCGTTGCGATCTTACTCTCACAAAGTGGAATATCGTTGTATTTTCTTGTCAGATTGAGCTTTTCATCGATCGTGATATTCTGAGGGTCTTCTTTGAGTTCTGGCAAAAAGGAATCGACAATAATCTCGCTTTGTGCAAACATAACTGGTTCATCAATGTTTTTTGAGATCAGTAAGGCATTTTCTTCAGCTGATTTTATTACCTTGCTGGCATCTTTATGGTCACTAAATGCGATCGATGACAGGCCACCCTTTTTCAGTACTCGTAGAACATAACCATCAGTGGAATTTGAACTGAGTTGTGTTAGTTCGCGACCATTAAAGGAAATGATGACCTCCTTTTTTATCTCATGGCGGATATCTGAATAGTCGGCATTGACTTTTGAGAGTATCGAAACTAATCTATTAAACATTGAATTCCTTATTGAATAGAAATCAACGAATTATATCGATAAGTGCCGCAAAGTCAAGTTTCTTTTCAATCTCAGGTGGCCATCGATATGATCTATCGCAGAAAATTGTCATTATGGTGATGTTGATTGTTGGGTATTACTGAATTTGAAATTCTTATTAAGAAACAGGTCCAGACACGCAGCGACAACGCGGTGGTCATACAGGGTGTTTTTATTATTGGAAATTTCATCCAGCGATTCCTCTATCGTTCGAGCCGGACGATATGGTCGGTTTGATGACATCGCTTCAACGACATCAGCAACGGCAAGAATCTTGGCCTCGAGCAGTATATCATCACCCTTGAGTCCATTCGGATATCCTGAACCGTCTACCCGCTCATGATGCTGAAGAATAGTGGCGGCAACAGGCCAGGGGAAAGCGATCGTTTTTACAATATCATAGCCCACTGTTGAGTGCGTTTTGACCATTTCGAATTCTAAATCGGATAGCGTTATTGGCTTGACCAGTATCTCCGCAGGCAGATACAATTTACCTATATCATGGATCAATGAAGCCATATAGATCCCCTGGACTTCTGATACAGGTAAACCCAGTTCTGTGCCGATTGCCTTGGCCAGTTCTGCAACCCGACGTTGATGACCCGCTGTATAGGGATCCCTTGTTTCGACGACCCGGGACATCGCTTCAATGACGCTCTCAATGGTCTTCTGCAGCTGCTGAAAGCTGTGCTTTAGAACTCTCTCTGCCTTTCTCCTGCTCGTAATATCACGAGAAACGATAGAAATCGCTTGCTTGTCCCCATAGGTGATATAACTGGCACTTACTTCCACGGGTATTAATTTTCCGTCTTTGCATCGATAATATCTTTCGTCCATAAAAATTCGTTTTTTAGTGAGCACTTCCTGGATTTTTTGATCAATATCCTCTTTGGTATGATTGATAAAGTCATATACCGTCAGTTTCTTGATCTCTTCATTACTGTAGCCAAGCAGGTTTTCAAGTGACGTGTTTGCCTCGAGGATATTCTTCGTTTTAAAATCAACGATAAAAATATTGTCAGCACTCTGTTCCACTGCCGCACGGTATTTTGATTCGCTGTCGCGCAGGGTTTTTTCAGTCTGATTTCTTTCGGTCTTATCGACAAGGGCAAGGAAAATGCCGATCGTCTCGCTGGTCTTATCTTTTCTCGCAATAGTTGAAATACTGACCGGGATCATTTTGCCATCATTCATTTTCAAGGTGCATGCTTCACACGCAGCCTCGCCTTTCTCGAGGGTTATTCTGTGCAACTGCTCGATACTTGCCTTAGGATAAAAGAAATCGGTCACCAGTCGACCGATGATGTCATCTTTTCTTAGGTTGATCAGGTTTTCAAACGACGAATCAACGTCCAATATTACGCTTAATGGGTTGATATAGGCAAGAGGCACGGGGATGAATTGCCAGATATCAATTATGTATGATTCTAGTTCAGCAAGTTCCTGTGTATATTCCCTTTTTTTCATGATCAATCAGTTTCTGTTCTCCAGGTGACATCATATTCATGAAAAGGGTCTCCACGATGCATGCATTTTGTTTCAGCTATCTTTATTATTTGTTTGGGTAATCTAAATGCAAAAAGTCGCTTGAAGTATCCTTCCAGATATCGACAATAAATGGGCATGATTTTGAAATCGTAAAGCTGTATAACGGCATGTTTTTTCTCTTCGTTGAATTCAGCGACTTGTAATGAGCCTGAATCGTGGTGTCTTGTCTAGTATTGGGATGCATTACTCAATCCGGTTTTTGGTGAGATGAAGAATTTCATCAGGAGTTTTACGATAAATGAATATTTTGGTGCCGCATTGCCCATTTTTCTAAACTCCTCCTCCTGCCAGTTAAAGAGATCTTGCATTACCCGAAAAGAAAGAACTCGCCGGCCGAGCGGGTACCATTCCATTGCACTTATGTTTTCGTAATCAACTGCATAGCCGAGCCTTTGGAGTGTATCCTTCAGATTAGTGAATTGTTCTTGACCGCAATATCGTTTAATATATTCGGCATCGGTTTGCAGAACAGCACCCCGCACATTGCCCTTTATTTGGATAATGTTTTCACATGCTTCATTTGTAAGCACATTTTCTCCACGTAGCCAGAAGCTACAGAGCGACTGTTAACTATACTTGGTTTAAGATATAGTGTCAAGGGTCTTGGCAGTGACTAGATTGACCACACTACATAATTACTTGCGTTTTTTGCTGCCTTTTTTCTCTTTAGTTTTTTTCTTGGCCTTTTTTACTTTCTTTGCTTTTTTCTTGGCGGCTTTCTTTTTTGATATTTTCTTCTCTTTCTTATCTTTTTTTGCGACCGTCTGTTTTTCTTTCTTTTTTTCCTTTGGTTTCTTTTCCTTCTGGGGCTTTTTCTTTTTTTCCTTTTTCGTCTGCGTTTCAACTAATTGACGTCTTTCAATGAGCTTCCGTCGCTGGGTGATCGCATCAGTATCACTTTGTTCGACCAATTCGAGGATAGCCATTTCCGCGCCATCTCCGAGTCTGGGTCCAAGTTTGTAGATTCGTGTGTAACCTCCCTGCCGCTCACTGAATTTTGGCCCGATTTCATCACAGATGATCTTGACCAGTTTATGGTCGTGGATATGGCGGTAGATACGCCGACGTGCCGCAAGATCATTATGCTTAGCAAATTCTATTAAGTGTTCGGCCAGCTTCTTTGCTTCTTTTGCCTTGGGCAAGGTAGTCTTAATTTTTTCCATAATGAATAGGGAACGGCATAAATTCCGGAGCAAGGCGATACGATGCTCCTTTTTTCTGCCTAGTTTTTTTACTCGATTACCGTGTCTCATATCAGATGTCTTCTTTCAGGTATTTTTCGACGTCCATTTCGAGTTGAAGTCCTTCTTTAGCAAGATTTTTTTCCAGTTCTTTTAGAGACTTACGACCAAAGTTCTCATAAGTTAATAATTCTTTGCCACTTTTTTTAACAAGATCACCAATATTCTGGATATTTTCATTTTTAAGACAATTGGAAGCCCGAACTGATATCTCAAGTTCATCAATACTCCGCTTCAGGATCTCCCTGATTCGGCGATGTTCAGCGTCGAGTTGTTCTTTTGATGTAAATTGAGGTTCGACCCCAAGACTTGTGATAAAAGAAAGGTGGTGTTTGAGAAGACTTGATGCTTCAACAATTGCTTCTACGGGAGTCAGACTTCCGTCAGTTTTAAGCTCGAGCGACAGATGATCATAGTCAGTTCTGGTGCCAACGCGTGTATTCTTAATATCAAAATTCACCGATAGAATAGGTGAAAATATAGCGTCAATGAATATCGTTCCGATCGGCACTTCAATGTGTTTAAACGCCTCCGTAGGGACATACCCTCGACCCGCTTCAACGGTCATTTCCATGGTGAAGTTGACCTTGGTTTCCGTTACCGTCAGGATTTTCTGCTTCGGAGTTGTTATTACTATATCAGGGTTTTTTTCAATGGTTTCCGCAGTATATTCCTTTTTTCCTTTGACTTTCAAATACAGTGTGCTTGGACCTTCAGTCAGCAGTTTCACTCTGATGCGTTTCAGGTTTAGTACGATTTCTACAACATCTTCATAAACTCCGGGGATCGTAGAAAATTCTTGGAGAATGTCACCAATCCTTACCCTGGTTATTGCCGCTCCTTGAATCGATGAAAGCAATATCCGTCGCAGGGCGTTCCCGATAGTCACTCCAAAACCCCTTTCTAGGGGCGATAGAATAAAACGACCAAACGTGTCATTTGTTACTTCTTTATCAACCTCAATCTTTTTTGGCATTACAAATGGTTTTAAACCCATAGAACCCCTCTATTTAGAGTATAACTCAACTATCAAATTCTCTTGAATTGGAAGCAAGATATCTTCGCGTTTTGGTGAACGTACTACTGTGCCGATGATCTTTTCTTTATCCAATTTGAGCCAGCTTACGATCCTCTCCGGATCGCGTTCTTCAAGTGCTTTCTTGACGAGCGGATTTTTCTTTTGTGAATCGACAAGCTTAATAGCTTGATTGTCTTTCACCATATAAGCTGGAATATCTATTTTCTTATCATTAACCAAGATATGACCGTGCCGAATTAATTGCCTGGCATGACTTCTTGAGGAAGCTATGCCGAGTTGATAGACCACATTATCGAGTCTTGTCTCCAGAGCGATCAACAGGTTCTCACCCGGGTTGCCAGTCTTTCTTGTTGCGTCCTCGAAAATCTTCCTGAATTGTCTTTCTAGTATGCCGTAGATCGCTTTAACCTTTTGTTTTTCTCTGAGCTGTATGGCGTAGCTCGTTAATTTTCGCCGACCAACTTTACCGTGACTTCCAGGAGGGTAACCCCGTCGTGTAAACGCACATTTATCAGTGTAACAGCGGCTGCCTCGCAGGAATAGCTTTTCACTTTCACGTCGGCAGATTTTGCATTTTGCTCCTATATAACGGGCCATTTTATACCCTCCTTCGTCTTGGAGGTCGGCAGCCATTATGCGGAAGCGGTGTAACGTCTTTTATCGCGGTGATCATTAGCCCGACTGTCTGGAGTGTTCTGATCGCTGCTTCGCGCCCTGGTCCAGGACCCGTTATTCTAAGTTCTACTCTCTTAACACCGAGCGCCAATGCTTCTCTAGCAACTCTGTCGGCACACTGTTGAGCAGCATATGCGGTACCTTTTTTCGTACCCTTGAAACCTATTTTCCCCCCGGACGACCAACACAGAACATTTCCCTTACTATCACATATTGAAACAATCGTATTATTAAAAGAAGCGAAAATATTGGCGATCCCGATCTGATCGGTTCGGGCTCCTTTTTTTCGTCTGACTACTTTTGCTTTTGTGGCGCGTGTTTTCTTTGATGTTGGTTTTGGCTTTCTCATTATTACTTACCTCTTGGTCCTGCTTTTCCAGTTACGGTTTTCTTCTTGCCTTTTCTAGTGCGTGCGTTCGTGCGTGTTCGCTGTCCCCTGGTTGGCAGGCCAACCTTATGTCTTGACCCGCGATAGCTTCCAATGTCGATCAGCCGTTTGACGTCCGCGGCGATTTCTGCCCGCAAAGCTCCTTCCACCTTAAAATCAGATTCGATAAGTTTTCTTATTTTCGTTACTTCATCATCGCTCAAATCCTTTATTTTCTTTGCTGGATCAATGCCGATTGTATTGACAATCTTATGCGCAGTATGAAGACCAATACCGTAGATGGCCGTAAGACCATATTCGACCCTCTTGTTTGGCGGTAGATCAATACCTGAAATTCGAGCCATAAACCTCCTTACAACAAAAGTAATTGGGATATGGGTTTGGAAGCTTGATATATTCTGTGCATTGTTCTAGCATCCAAGCCTGATAACCATTAACCATCTTGTCATCCCTGACGCTGTTTATGTCGAGGGTTCCTACAAATAACCATAACAACACCCTTACGCTTTATGATTCGACACGAAATGCACCTTTTCTTAACCGACGTCTTAACTTTCAATATTCCTCCTTAATTAAAGCAATATTATACACAATTCTCAGTAAAAATCAAGTCTTTTATCTTCTATAGCAGATTGATTACTTATATCTCCAGACAATACGACCTCGGGACAGATCATAAGGCGTTAATTCAAGCAATACTCTGTCCCCTGGTAGGATTTTGATGTAACTCATCCTCATTTTACCAGAAACATGAGCGAGTACCTTGTGACCATTGTCGAGTTCAACTCGAAACATTGCATTAGGTAATGTTTCGAGTATCGTACCTTCTGTCTGGATCAAGTCTTTTCTAGCCATTTTTTTAACTTTCCATAACTCTGGTTAAATTCATATTTCCCTTTTCTAATATCGCAATCGTATCCTCATAATGACAGGATAATGCACCGTCGCTTGTTGATATTGTCCAGCCGTTAGAAGCGGTCTTCACTTGATAACTGCCCATGTTGACCATTGGTTCGATCGCCAAGACCATGCCCGTGGAAATAATGGGGTCTGGACCTTTAGCCACGAAATTTGGAATGATGGGTTCTTCGTGTAAGGCCTGACCTACACCGTGACCGGTTAATTCTCTTACCACGCTGAAACCATCAGCTTCGACTATTGTCTGGATTTGACGCGAGATATCAGATATTCTATTCCCGTTTTTTGCTGCTTTGATACCCGCACCCAAAGCTTCCCTTGTTACTTTCAGTAATTTTTTCACTTCTTTGGCGACATCACCGACAGAAAATGTTCGTGCAGCATCGGCAATATAACCATGGTATTTAACACCGACATCGATTTTCACGAGGTCACCGTCTTTGATCTTGCGATCATCTGGTATGCCGTGAACAATTTCATCGTTCAATGATATACAACAACTTTTTGGGAAACCGCGGTAGTTCAGAAATGCAGGTGATGCACCACGGTTCTTAATAAAATTATCGATATTATCATTTATTTCCACCGTTTTCATCCCGGTTAAATCCATCCTCGAAATTTCATCGAATATATCGTGGATAATATTGCCAGCGGCGGCAATATTTCTAATGGCCTCTTCGTCTTTAATTAATATGGGCATCGAGGATCGAGGATATTTTTCTATACACTGTTTCTTGGGATCCGGTTGCATCCACTCGTCTATATATAGAATGCGATACGTAATAATCAACGAGTGGTCGGGTTTCCTTATCATAGACGTCTAATCGTCTTCGAATAACTGACTCATCATCATCACTTCTTTTTACAAGAGCAGTTCCGCAGATATCGCAAAGCTGATCTTTACGGGGTGGGTTGGTGACATAATTATATATTTTATTACACTTGGGACAATATCTTCTATTCATCAGACGTTTGATCAACTCGATTTCATCGAGGTGCATTTCTATCGCAACATCTAAGGAGAGCATCATCGCTTTTAGGTCGTCAGTCAAGGTTTGAGCCTGGTTTAAATTGCGCGGGAAACCATCGAGTAAAATATTTTCTTTCGTATGGTTCTCAATAAACTGCTGGGCAAGAGTTGATATTATGTTGTCCGGTACCAGAACCCCGCGGTCTAAAAAGTCTGTAATTTGATAACCTAAACTGCTCTTTGACGCAACTTCCTCACGAAGCATGTCGCCGGTGGAAAACTTTGTGAATCTACCGTTCTTGGCTAAGAGATCTGCTTGGGTTCCTTTACCTACGCCAGGGGGGCCGAACAACAAAGCCATCATCTTCTGCCTCTAATCTTACCCCTTTTCATGAACCCTTCATAGTGATACATCATCAGTTGCGATTCGATCTGCTGGAGTGTATCGAGTGCAACACCTACAATAATGAGTAGCGTCGTACCACCGAAATAGAATGGTACGTTTATAAAATTGATCAAATACCAGGGGACCAAGGCTATAAATGCGAGAAACAGAGCACCGGGCAGGGTTATTTTCGAAAGTACATCATCGATGTAGTTAGCGGTTCTGGGTCCTGGTCTTATGCCCGGGATAAAACCACCGTAACGTTTCATGTTATCTGCCATTTCAGCGGGGTTGAAGACGATTGACGTGTAAAAATATGTAAAAAAGACGATGAGTGCAAAAAAGAGGATATCATAGCCCCAAAATCCCGGTCTGAACATCGCGAGAATACCTTTTAAAGCAGGTACATAGGCTCCAACTGTACTGGGGAACATCACCAGGGACTGGGCGAAAATTATCGGGATAACGCCAGCGGTATTGACGCGTAACGGTAAGAAAGTTGACTGACCACCATACATCTTACGACCGACAATGCGTTTAGGATATTGTACTGGGATACGTCGAGCAGCTTGAGTCATGATAACTACGCCAGCGACGATTCCGATCATAATGATGATCATTACGAATAAGTTAACGATCGATAGCCCCTGGGTAAGAACCCGTTGCACGGTTTGCAGGAAATAACCCGGATATTCTTCAAGACAGCCGACAAAAATCAGAAAAGAAATGCCGTTGCCAATACCTTTCTCGGTTATTTGTTCACCAAGCCACATGGCGAATATCGCGCCGCAAGTCAAGGTCAACATTGCCGTGAGTCGGAAACCCCATCCTGGATCAAAGACAATGGCCATTTCACCCGCTGCACTGGTAAATTTCTGGGTTTCCAGGAATATTGCGATACTCGTTGCCTGGAATGCCGCCAAGGCCACGGTTAGATATCTGGTGTACTGGGTAACCTTTCTTCGGCCAGCTTGGTCGCGCTGTAAGCGTTCGATCTGTGGAAATACAGAACCTAATAACTGAAAGATAATAGAGGCGGATATATAGGGCATAACGCCAAGGAAGAGAATGGCTGAACGAGAAAGTGCACCGCCAACAAAGATATCGTACATGCCGAATATCGAACCTTGCTGTTTAAGTTGACTCATTAACATACCAAGCGCCTGGGCATTGATACCGGGTAAAGGAATATGACCCCCGAGTCGGTACACAGCAAGAGCGAAAAGGGTGAATAACAGCTTCTTTTTTAAATCCGGTACTTTAAAAATATTTTGAAATGTTGATATCATGACAATTTCTCGATTTTGCCTTTTGCTTTGAGTATTTTCTCTTCGGCGCTCTTTGAGAATTTGTGAGCTTTCACAAAAAGTGGTTTTGAGAGTTCTCCCTGACCCAGTATTTTGAGCATTTTACCGCTTTTGATATAACCCCTCTCTTTAAGATAGTCCGGCGTGACTTCAGTATCAGCATCGAATTTTTCAAGTAATTGAATATTCACTATCTCATAATGCTTTTTGAAAACATTGGTGAATCCACGCTTTGGAATCCTTCGCGTGATCGGCATTTGCCCGCCCTCATATCCTTGCTTAACGATGTATCCGGATCTTGCTCGATCTCCTTTATTACCTCTTGTCGATGTTTTACCACGCCCAGACCCGGGTCCATGACCGAGACGTTTATTTCTCTTGGTTGCACCTTTTTGTGGTTTTAATTCATTCAGTTTCATTGTTTTTCATCTCCTGGACATCGACGAGATAAGAAATCTTATTGATCATACCGCGTACTGAATCATTATCCGGAAATACTCTTGTTTTACCGATTTTGGTAAGACCGAGTGCTTTCAGGGTAAGTTTATGTTTTTTTATCTTGTTTATCGGGCTCTTCTTGAGTATCACCTTTATTTTCTTCATGTTTTTTCCTCATGAAATAGTCCACTGGTTTGTTGCGCATTTCGGCAACTACGGCAACCGGTCGAACTGACTTTAATGCGTCGATTGTAGCCCAGGCAAGGTTTGTCGGATTATTAGAACCAAGGGATTTGGTCAAGATATTCCTAATGCCAACGGCTTCGCATACCGCACGGACCGGGCTTGAGGCAATAAGGCCGGTTCCTGTTAGCGCTGGTTTAAGCAAAACATGGCTACCTGAAAATTTCCCTTTGACTGCATGGAGTATCGTGCCGCGGGTAACGTCAACTTTCACCATCTTTTTCTTGGCTATAACTGTTGCTTTTTTGATCGCATCCGCGACGGCTGCAGATTTTGCATGTCCAACGCCGATATTACCTGCACCGTCACCAACGACAACGCAGGCGTATAATTTCAATCTTTTGCCACCTTTAACTACTTTAATAACCCTTTTTAATTCGACGACCTTCTCGATATATGTTTCAGCATTATCAAACACTCAACCTCCTTTAAAATTCCAAGCCGGCTTTTCGGGCGCCTTCGGCGATTGCTTTGACACGGCCGTGATATTTATATCCGGCCCGATCAAAGGCAACCTTCTTAACACCTTTCTCAAGAGCTAACTTGCCGATCTTCATACCCATATCCAGAGCAGCATCGGTTTTTTTCTTCTTGCCGAGGTCTTTATCCCCTACCGAAGAAGTTCCAAACAAAACCTTTTGTTGGCTGTCGTCAATGACCATCGCATAGATATGTCGATTACTCCTGAATACACACAGTCTCGGTCGTTCTTTCGTGCCGAAAATCTTCTTGCATATTCTTCTGTGCCTTCTTTTTCGACCCTGCAGTTTCATACTCGCTACTCCTTAGGCCTGCACCACTGCGCGTTTTCCGACCTTTTTCCGGATGAATTCCTTATCATATCTCACGCCTTTATGTTTGTAGGGATCTGGTTTTCTCAATTTTCTGATATCTGCCGCAACATCGCCAACGAGTTGTTTGCTAATACCTTTTATCGTAATATATGTCAGGTCTCCCTTTTCAGCACTCTTAATCACTTTTAATTCACACTTCACGTCCTTTGGCAAATTTACGGTTTTTGGTTTTGAGTAGCCCAAGAATAATTGTAGATTAGAACCAGCCAGCTGAGCACGATAACCAGTACCCTGAATGACGAGTGTTTTTTCGAATTCTTTGACCACACCGATGACCATATTTCTTATTAATGATCTTGTGGTTCCCTGCTGGGAGGATGACTCCTTGCTATTCTCCCGGTTTTTTATGGAAATCTGATTATCTTTGATCTCAACAATGACTTTTTGACTTACTTTTATTTCCAAACTACCGAGAGGACCCTGTACTTTTAGTAGGGAATTGGATAAAGTCACCTTCACTTTATCGGGTATCGAAATTGGACTGAATCGTTGTTTCGCCATCTATAGCTCCTCTGAATTTGGTTTAGTAAACATATGCGATTACTTCCCCGCCAATTTTTTTCCGCCGGGCTTCCCGGTCACTCAGAACACCTTCTGAAGTGGTCAAAATTGCTATACCCAAACCACCCAGGACATATGGGATCTCCGATTTTGAAACATACTGGCGCCGTGAGCATTTTGATATACGTTCCAGGTTTCTTATTACGGATTCACCGTTTTTTGCATACTTCAGCATAATATTAATTTTCTTTTTCTTCGCATCGAGAGTGAAATTATTGATAAAACCATCCTCAAGCAAAACCCTTAAGATCTCGGTCTTCAATCGCGAGTAAGGAACAATCACTTCAATCTTCCGTGCCCGGCATCCATTGCGTATGATCGTTAACATATCAGCTATCGGATCCATTCAACCTCCTTGAACATATTTCTAATTTATGAATTTTCGCTTTAACCATAGACTGTTATTTTAGCCAAATCTCGAGAAATGTCAAGGATAAAAACACCACCTGAGATAGTATTGGCTATTATCAATGAGGTTCCATATTGACAGGGCATTGACTCGTTATATAATGGTGTATCATGAAAGAGCAAAATCGCAAGGGGATGGCCGTTATCGCTATTTTATTTTCGCTGTTGATCGCAGCGATCGTTATATATGTAGCGATCTCTCTTTATACAGGCGGTACTAATCAGGAGGAGGTCATTAAAACACCGCTGGAAAGGACTAAACAAGTGCAATGTCTTGCTCAGATCAGGCGTCTCGAGACTGCGCTTCAGATGTACAGGGCTGAGCATGGGCAGTTCCCAACGAATCTTGGAGAGCTTGAGGACATGGGAGAAAGCGAGTTTGTATGTCCTGTGACTGGTAGCCGGTATGAGTATGATCCGACAACTGGTAAGATCACCTGTCCAGACCATCCTTGATAATCAATTCTTTGTTTCATTAATACCGAATCTACCCCGGCTATATCAATGCTCTTGATATATGATTATATTTAAATATAATCATATACTATGAAAAATAACATTACGGAATTAAAGGCAGAGGTTTTTAATGCCCTAGCTCATCCATTGCGTCTTAAGATCTTGGAAAGATTGCGCAGTGGTTCATGCTGTGTCTGTAAGATAATTCCTTATGTCGGTAAAGAACAATCGAATGTATCGCATCATCTGGCAGTATTAAGAAAGGCAAATATCGTAAGGAGTGAAAAAAAGGGGTTGGAAGTCTGGTATGAAATAGTTGACTCGGCTATTTTCAAAATTATCGACAGAACAGAAGAATTGATTATCAATGATCTTGATCGAAGTCGTGATATCCTCCAGGAATTGACTGGGTAAAGGTATTGAGACTGCTGATTAGAAAATAGCGTAGCTGTTTGATTAGAGGTGTAGATGAAAGATAGCACAAAACTGGTTATTTTTGTCGTTGTTTTTCTCATTCTGTATTTTGTACCTTTACAGGGCGTCAGGATAATGGGCGCGATCCTTGAGGCCTTTTTCATGGTGCAGGAATATGCCCGCGAACATGTTCTATTCTGTTTGATCCCGGCTTTTTTCATCGCTGGCGCGATAAGTATTTTCATTTCCAAAGAAGCGGTCATAAAATACTTTGGTGCAAAGGCGAATAAGATACTTGCCTATGGTATCGCTTCTGTTTCGGGGAGTATCCTCGCGGTCTGTTCTTGTACTGTTCTGCCTATGTTTGCCGGTATCTATAAACATGGTGCCGGGATAGGTCCGGCAACCGCTTTTCTGTATGCCGGTCCGGCAATTAACGTACTGGCTATAATACTGACGGCGCGTGTGCTTGGTTATGAATTGGGGATCGCCCGAGCAGTCGGGGCAATCGCTTTTTCGATTATCATTGGACTTCTGATGTCATTGTTTTTTTCAAAGAAAGATCGATCCGAAGAAGAGTTTGCTGCCGCCGATACAGGAGCAGAAAAAACACGAAGTCTATGGCAAAATGGTCTATATTTTCTGGTCCTGATTCTTATTTTGATATTTGCTGCCTGGGCAAAACCAGCAGAGCAGGTTGGGTTGCAAAACACGATATATAATATTCACTGGTATCTAACCGGAACCACATTTATCATTCTGATGATCATACTTTTTAGATGGTTCAAGAAAAATGAAATAACTGATTGGGTACAGTCGACATGGTTCTTTGCCAAGCAGATCCTGCCGTTGCTTTTTGTCGGAGTCTTGGTCGCTGGATTTCTACTGGGCAGACCCAATACAAATGCCGGTATCATTCCGTCAAAATATGTTGCGATGCTTGTCGGCGGTAATTCTCTATGGGCAAATTTCTTTGCCTCGGTCTCAGGTGCATTTATGTACTTTGCGACATTGACTGAGGTGCCGATCCTCCAGGGTCTGCTCGGCAGCGGTATGGGCAAAGGGCCTGCCCTGGCATTACTCCTTGCCGGACCAGCATTGAGTTTACCCAATATGCTCGTTATCAGGAGTATTATGGGTACGAAAAAAACCCTTATTTATATTATCCTCGTCGTTCTTATGTCGACTCTGTTTGGATGGATCTATGGTTTAATTTTTTAGAACAAAGGAGATGAGATGGAAATAAGAGTCTTGGGTTCTGGTTGTCCCAGGTGTGAGGAAGTAATGAAACGAACGATCGATGTTCTTGCAGAACTAGATATTGCTGCAGATGTTCAAAAGATTACCGATATAATGAAGATCGCCGAATACAGAGTTATTGCGACACCCGGTTTTGTTATTAACGGTAAGATCAAATCAGTCGGAAAAATCCCATCAAAAGATGAGATAAGAAAGTGGGTCGAGGAAGAGCAGTAGTTAACGAACGAGCACGATTTTTTTGATCGTTATTACAAAGTGCGAACCTTAAATTTCAAGACCTGACCGCACGGATATCATTTATAAGGTCTTTAGGCACGGAGATTCCTATTACTGCACAGTGGTCAAACTTGGGTGAATCGATGACTTTGGTGATCGATACTTCACCACGCTCTTTACCGTCTCGGTCGAGCGCGATAACTTTGTCACCTTTTTTGGGTCTGGGTAATAGCTCATAGGGGATATATATGATCGAGTGATCTTCAGGTGTTTCGTCGATTACAAAGATCGCAAGACCCGGGCATTTCGGTATGCACAACAGGCAACCAGTACACTTGTCATAATCGACCTCAGGTAATTCGATCATTGAACCTGGGATCGAGATCGCCCCTTGAGAACAAGCACCAACACATGGATTGCAGGGGATCTTTTCAGGGCATTCAATAACGACATAGGGACCTTTTTTCCTGCGGGCTTCAGATGGAATTGTATTCATATATACATATATGATAACCAAAAAATCTTAAGAGTCAATGATTACAGAGGTGAAAAAGATCTTGCCTTGAATATTTGAATCACAAGAGATGTTTCTTCCTTTTTAGTTTTCGAAGACCTGTAATTATAGCACAGATTAGTAATGGTAAAACCATGCTGTTAGCGAATCCTGAATACCAATAATCCTCGGCAAATTTGTGATATTCAGTGTCATCAGGAGATTGATAGATCGAAATATCAGATGACATCTCAGAAGGATTCGTATAATCTTTTTTTAATTTTGTAATATAACTAACTTCTTTAATATATTCGTGAAGAATAGGATACTCGCGCTCAATACCGGCCAGCTCTTCTTTAGAAATTTCATTGGCATACTCAAGATCAGCATTATCAAAGAACATCTTATGTTCACCGACAATATAGAGATATAGCGAGGTTGACCCTAATGATGAAATCGAAGAGATCTTCATCGGATAAACAAGTGTGTCTGATGGAAATTTAAAACGGATACCAACACTTTCATTAGAACTTTGCTGGGTCGTATCAGAACGAGCAATAAAAAAGTAGTTCCAATTACGATTCATATAGTCTTCAAACATTGCCTCGGCACCAGCGATCACAATATAGTCGTTGTTATTTAACCAGGTAATCAGAGAATCAGCGGTATTAGTATGGATGAGAACTGTACCTAAAAATCCGATAGTATCATAACTCACTATATTATAATAGTCTTGTCCATATTCATTGCCATTTTCCCAAGCCCCTCCCGATCTAAATGGTCCACTACATCCTCCTCCAGCATAAAGCGGTGCAGTGAGATGCGCTAAATCAGTGAAAAGCGCTACATCTACTTCACTGACCTGAGGCTGGCAAGGTAAAGGAATAACCCATGCAAAGCCGTTATAATCATTGACCCAGTACGTCTTTACCAAAATTGAAAGTTCTTCTGCACCGGGTAGCACTTTTATTATGGCAACCTGATCTGAGCTATAAATTTCATAATCTCCTTGTGGCGGCATCATACCGCCATCAGCCCAGAAAAGGTTCACAAAGATTGCAAGTAATAACAATTTCTTCATTTTTCCTCCTCGGTCAAACCAATTAATAAACCCAACCCCAGACCGTTCAAAGATGTATAGTCTAAATACGGCGGTTGATTTTCTGAATAGGGATTACTTTTTTCCGCTCCAAAAGGAATGATATTTACATAGAGTTTTAATCCGATTCTGAGCTTATGTATATCCTTGAGCAGATATACAGCAATACTCGTTCCGCAAGATCTGCGCCATACGTTTTCTCTGATAATTATGCCGCTATCTTTGGCAACTGGATATAGAAATTCACCGACATAATAGCCAAGATTAAAAGCAAACCCTACATTCTGCGTGGCATTTACTTTTAATTGCAGTCCACCACCGCCTGCTCTAAGGGTCAATGGTAGACCTGAGCTATTATGATCATATTGCATGTATTCATCTTTATAAAAGAAATCTGCGAATATTCCAGGGGCGATCGATCCTTTAATAAAGCTGTTCTCGAGTTCGACAAGGTAGAAATAGTTGAACCGTAGTTCCGTATCATTATCAGGCTGTAATATACCAAGAGAAAGGGACGGATTGTGCAGTTGGCATACAATAATAAATATTAACATATTTTAGTATTCCCTCATTTATATTCTAGCATATAGATTATCTTTTGTCAATATCCCGGTGCTTTTCTATTGTACTATACCGAACAGTTGTGAAAAATCTGTGAAGAACTCAAGAGTAAAGAGTAATGAGCAACAAACCAAAGAGACCAAACAAACAAGAATAGTGTATCAGCGTATCATGGTATCAGTGAAATGAATAGAAAATTTATTAGTAAAAATCCCTGATATCCTGGTTTTCTGATATGCTTCCTGCTGATTTACTGATATCCTGATATGCTTTTCTAATCAGACCGTTGTTTTGATTATGCTTGACCGTAACTTGATTTCGAATATAATACCACATGAAAATCATTTGTCGTTGTGAAGATGTAACAGAGGAAGAGATCGTAAAGAAGATACACGAAGGTTACCGTACGATCGATGACTTGAAGCGTATTATCCGTGTCACCATGGGGCTTTGCCAGGGCAAAGGCTGCCGCAAGCACATCGCTAAGATCATTTCCCGCGAGCTCGGCATCCCGGTCGCGCAGGTCATCCAGCCGACTTACCGTCCGCCTACTAAACCCATACCGATCAGCGCGACAGTCGAGAAAGAATAGTATAACATTTAAGCGGTATCAAGATTGAACGTCATTGACCTGGGACAAAAAGACTACAAGGAAGTCTGGGACCTGCAAAAGGAAATCCATAAAAAAAGAGTAGAAAATAAGATCGACAACACCCTGCTGCTCGTTGAGCATATGCCGGTCATGACTATGGGCAAAAGCGGCAAAGCGGGAAATCTATTATTCACGCCTGATGCGCTCAAGGCAAAAGGGATATCATATTATGAGATCGAACGGGGTGGTGATGTGACTTATCATGGACCTGGGCAGCTCGTTGGTTATCCTATTTTCAATGTAAAGCAAGGTTTGGCAGGTATCAGGCCGTTCGTCAATAAAATGGAAGATGCGATCATAAGAAGCCTTGCTGATTTTGATATCAGGGCAGAAAAAAAGGAGAAGATGATCGGCGTCTGGGCCTGTGGTAAGAAAATTTGTTCGATCGGGATCGCGGTAAAAAGATGGGTGAGTTTTCATGGTTTTGCGCTCAATGTAAACACCAATTTAGAGCATTTTAATTTGATAATACCATGCGGTTTGAAGAACGTGACGATGACTTCGATGCAGGAGATACTCAGAAAAAAAATTGAGTTCAATGATGTAAAGAAAAGTATCATTGAAAGCTTCAGTTTTATTTTCCAGGCCGATGCAAAGGGAAAATGTTTAGACGAGATTATTTGAAAAAGCCCGAGTGGCTCAAAGTCAAGATACCTTCAGGACATGATTTTCGCGGAGTTTTTGATCTGCTCAAGAAATACAACCTCGCTACTGTGTGCGAGGAAGCGCGCTGTCCGAATATGCATGAGTGCTGGAATAAAAAATGCGCGACGATCATGATCCTGGGAAAAGTATGCACAAGGGCATGCCGTTTCTGCTCGGTTGAAACCGGTGACCCGGAAGGTAAAATAGATGCTCAAGAACCCTTTCACGTCGCTCGGGTCATAAAAAAACTCGGGTTGAAATATGTCGTGATAACATCGGTCGACCGCGATGATCTCGATGATTTTGGTAGTCAACATTATGCAACAACGATATCCGAGATCAAAAAGCAAAATCCAAAGACCAGAGTCGAGGCACTAATCCCGGATTTTGCCGGGCAGCGAGTACACCTGCGAAAAGTGATCGATGCGCATCCTTTTGTCATCGGTCACAATATCGAGACCGTAAAGAAACTCACGCGCTATATCAGAGACCGAAGATGCAGTTATGAAAGGTCTCTTGAGGTCCTTCGGCAGGTAAAGGAATTTAGTAGCAATATTCATACAAAAAGCGGGTTGATGGTCGGTCTGGGCGAAGCGCGACAAGATATCATCCAAGCATTAGCAGATCTGAAGGCGACAGGTGTTGATATTGTTACTATCGGTCAATACCTCCAGCCTACAAAGAAACACCATTTTGTACAAAAATACTACACGCCAGAGGAGTTTGCAGAGTTCAAAGACATTGGCGAAGAAATGGGCATAGGACACGTCTTGAGCGGTCCTTTAGTCCGGTCCTCCTACCACGCCAGTGAGATCTTATAGAGTGAGATTCCATAGAGTAAGGTTCCATAGAAAGAACCTTACATGGTCCGACACTCTGGTAATTACCGGAATGTCGGAGTATTATGGAGTGTCCCTATGTTGTGTATATCAGAATTCAATACCTATGCCGATCCTTATTCTGAGCGGGTATTTATAGTTCGTCGGGTCATCGTAGAAATCGTCGCGTGCTGCGAGATAGTCACTTAATCCTTCAGAAGGTATAATGAGTCCATCGTGATTTTGGTCAGCCTGTGGTGAGTAACGCAAGCTGTTCATCGGTATTGAGGTGAACTGATTGATGCTCGGATCAGGATAACCATGGTCCTTGGGGTCACCTGTTGTGTTATAGACATCAATCACCTGTTTGCTATTCAGCAGGTTAAGAATCAAACAAGACACCACGATCCGTGCACCGCTGATATTGATACGCTTATTGAGTTTCCAGTCGATATTCCAGTGTCCGGGCATATGCAGCGTATCATTATCGCCGATAATATTACCATGTAGATCTATCGGTGTATAGGGAAATCCTGCATGACGAGTAACATATACGGAACTCGATAGGCCGCGGAGTAATATGTGAAATGCATTTAACGGTAAGTCGACACTAGTGTGGCATTGAAAATAACTACCTTCGTGGTATTCTTCCCAAGAACTTGTGTTAATTTCAATATGCCTTGCTGATTGAACTACACAGCTGAGACCTACTTCGTAGGTACTGGATAATCTGTTTTTTAGATATAGCTCCAGACCAGACACACTGCTCTTGCCAGTTGTTAAATATTGAAAATATGGCATCAGAGGGTTTGATACCATTTCGATCTCTAAACGACCCTTTATTCTTTGCGTATAAAACGAGGTTCCGTAATAAATATTCTTGAAGATCTGCCCATCGATACCGGTTTCAAATGAGGTCGTATTCTGTGGTTGTGTGGCCATATTACCGATGAGAAAAGCGCCTGCAGTAAAGCGATCTCTGATGACTGATGTGTCGGTTGCCGTATAATACATATGGAAATCCGTAATTTGATAACGGCGGGTAAAATTACAGCGCACCGCCAGATTATTGAATATAAGGAAACGGAAGTCCATGCGTGGTGAGATACTCGTACTCGGCTCGGCTGTAACGATCGAGTCATTTTGGAAATCCATAGGGTCTGCAAAGGTGAATGTATTGGGCTGAAAATAGTCGTAACGAAATCCCAAAGATATTATAGCGCGTTCAGTTACAAACTTGTCTAATACATATGCAGCAAACTTATGCGGCATGCGTTCATAATAATCATAGTAGGACCAAAACGTATTGCTTTGGTAGGGTCTTTCATTGGCATAATATTCCAAATAATAGGTTGTGTAGTCGATACCAACCTTTAGTTGATAGTTCTTACTTAACCATTGTTTGATAGATGTTTTTATTTGTAGTTGATTAAAGAAGCGCACGCTCCAGTAAGGATAATCCCCGAGAACATAAAAAAGACCTTCGACGCCATAAGGACTATTCCTTAGTGCCAAAGGACCCCGGTCTATTGGCTCTTCATGATACTGCACCAGACTGTCGATGATCAATTCCCTGATCGATAAGTTCTTATCTTGGAGGGATTCGATCAAATGCTCCGCTTTTAAACGATAATCATTGTACCACTGTAATCCATGCTCAGCTTCCCATTCATAATCTCTGGTTCCATAAACCTGATTGCTTTGTATTATACCCAATTTTAGTGATGCCAGAGTTTTTAGCGTCGGCGTGAAGTCCAGACTGACGATCCCGAATCGTTGTTTATTGCGGCACATAGGTCTGTTCTTGAAGTATTTGTAAGGATTACCCGGTTCTGTAAATGGGCTCCATATGACTTGCTGTTCTCGATTATCGCCAACGAGAACAGACAGCGACCCTTTGTTTCGAGGAAATAGAAAAGCTAGTTTGGCGACCATTGCATAGTTGTTATGTTGGGAAGCGATTGGATAGAGTGCTTCCTGATGCGCATTATCAGACATGAAGTTTCCGGCGATAAAATAACAGAAACATTTCAGCGTGGGTATGGGACCGCCCAGCATGAAGTCGTACTGCTGGTAATCATAGGTGAGCCCTTCATCAGACGTGAGCCGGTCGGTTGAAAGATACAATCCGCCGGTATTTTTTTCATCTTCGTTTTTGGTTATTATGCCGATAGTACCACCGAGACCATCGTCATATTCAACATCGACTCCGTTGCTGATAATTTGCAATTGCTCAATTGCAACGAGCGGAATTGACGGCTGCATATTGATACCGTCAACACGGTATGCAACGGTATTTTCAATACTGCCGCGAAAATGCAAGCCAAGTTCGCTCTCCACTATGCCGGGTTGCATTGTAATGAGGTCTTCAAGAGTCGTTGCAGGCAGAAGCCCGATCTGACGTGCAGTTATTGTTTTGTTACCTGAAATTTCAGATAGCACGGGCATGGATATCTCATCGAGCCGAATTTCTTGCAGAGCGTCCATCTGAGTTTGATTTAATGAGAGATTAACGATGTTTGTTTCATCTGCCTCGACTTTTATTTCCTTATGACGTGCTTCCTTGTATCCGTGAAAATTCGCAACGACAGTAAAAGTATCTACTGGTACATCGTTTATTACAAAGTAACCAAGAGTATCTGTGGTTGCATAACATTGAGTACCTATGACAAATAGATCAGCACCAATGAGAGGTTTTTCAGTTTCATTGTCGATGACTCTGCCTTTAATAATTCCATATTCACTGGCATGCAGTAATGTCGCGGTGAATAAGATATACAGAATTTTGAATAACTTATACATAGTTATCCCCCTGGATCAATTCGAGTATACTGTATTGCTGCGACCTGTCAATATATTATTTCAAAGAATAAACAATACAGTTGCATTTTGAATCTAAAAAATGGTTGAAATATAATATTTTCTTGACTGTTCTATATTCTTCTATATAATTGAAGGAATAACACCATGCTAAAAGTATTGAGTAAAATATTCGGTACACAGACCGAGCGCGATATGAAAAAGCTCTGGCCAAGGGTCGAAGAGATCAATGGAGTGTTTGAAAAGCTCAAAGATGTCGATATTCTGAAGACCTCTGAAGACCTGAGAAAAAGGATCGAACAAGGTGAACCGCTCGATGATGTGTTGCCCGAAGCTTTTGCGCTCGTTAAAGAAACATGCCGCCGGCTCGTCGGTAAAAAATGGGATGTTGTCGGTATCGAGACCGAGTGGAATATGGTACCTTTTGATGTCCAGCTTGTCGGTGCGGTCGTACTCTATGAAGGTAAGATCGCCGAGATGAAGACGGGTGAAGGAAAGACACTCGTTGCAACGATGCCGCTCTTTTTGAACGGTCTTACTGGCAAAGGCGCGCATTTGATCACGGTCAATGATTACCTGGCAAAACGCGACCGCGAGTGGATGGGACCGGTCTATGAGTCGCTCGGACTAACGATCGGTGTGCTTCAGTCTGGTATGGATAATGCATTAAGAAAAGAAGCTTACGATTGTGACATCACCTATGGCACCAATAATGAATTCGGTTTTGATTACCTCAGAGATAATATGGTCTGGCGGTTCGAGGACAAGGTGCAAAAACCCCATCACTACGCAATCGTCGATGAAGTCGACAGTATCCTCATCGATGAAGCGCGGACCCCGTTGATAATCTCCGGACCGGTCGAGCATGAGACCAAAGCCTTTAATGAAATAAGCCCGGTTGTTCAGCGCCTGAATTCAGCCCAGACCGTTCTTATCAACAGGATCGTGGCTGATGCTAAAAAGATGCTCGACAATAACGGGGACGAAAAGGAAATAGGCAAAAAACTTCTACAGGCACGGCGCGGGGCGCCAAAGAACCGTCAGCTCATGAAACTCGAACAGGAAATGGGTATCAAGAAATTGATCGAGAACACCGAGCTCAATTACCTGCGCGAGAAATCATTCGCTGAAATAGATGATGAACTTTACTTTGTTATCGATGAGAAATCTAACGTCATAGACCTGACCGAAAAGGGGTCGCAGTTTGTAGCACCCAATAACCCGGCTATGTTTGAATTGCCTAATCTCAGTGAAAAAATCGGTGAAATAGATAAAGACGAAAACCTAACGCAGAAGGAGAGGATTTTTGCCAAGGAAAAAGCTTATCAGGAATATGCCCAGAAAAACGAGACCCTGGCAAACCTGCGCGCGCTTCTGAAGGCCTATTCACTTTTTGAAAAGGATGTTGAATACGTTGTTCAGGAAGGTCGGGTTATTATTGTCGACCAGTTCACCGGTCGATTGATGCCCGGGCGGAGATTTTCTGATGGACTTCATCAGGCGATCGAGGCTAAGGAGCACGTACGTGTCCAGGAAGAAACCCAGACCTTCGCGACGATTACTATTCAGAACTATTTCCGGATGTATGAGAAGCTGGCTGGCATGACTGGAACTGCAGCGACTGAGGCCAATGAGTTCTGGGAGATATATAAACTCGATGTCGTCGAAATTCCAACAAAAGAACCGGTACGCAGGATCGATTATCAAGATATTGTTTATCGCTCGCGCCGAGAAAAATACAATGCGATCATAGATGAAATCGTCAACTGGCATGCCAAGAAAAGACCGGTTCTGGTCGGCACGACCTCGGTTGATGTCTCAGAGGTTTTGTCGAAACTGCTCAAGCGGCGGGGCGTGACTCATGAGGTTCTCAATGCGAAGCATCACCAAAGAGAGGCTGTTATCGTAACGAGTGCAGGACAGCCTGGAGCAGTGACGATCGCGACGAATATGGCAGGTCGCGGAACTGATATTAAACTCGGCAAAAGCGTTGTTGAATGCAGCCGGTGTTGTATAAAGTGTTTGAGCGGCGATTGCTCTGAGTGTGATCACGAACAGAAAACAGAATGCCTTGGTAATGTCCCTTGTGGTCTGTATATCATCGGAACGGAAAGGCATGAGGCGCGCCGTATCGATAACCAGTTACGCGGTCGAAGCGGGCGTCAGGGCGATCCCGGTTCGACGAGATTTTTCTTATCGCTCGAAGATAATCTGATGAGGATCTTTGGCTCGGATCGGGTTGCCGAGATCATGGATCGCTTTGGCGGCGAAGAACAAAAGCCACTTACCCATCCGCTCGTGACAAGAGCGATCGCCAATGCCCAGAAAAGGGTCGAGGAGAATCACTTCGAGATCAGAAAACACCTGCTGGAATATGACGATGTGATGAATAAACAGCGGGAAGAGATCTACAAAAGAAGAGATAGAATTCTCAAGGGCGAGAACCTGAAAGAGATGGCGGTGAAGTTGTTCGACGAAGCGATAGAGGATATTCTCTGGAAATATACTGATGCAAAGACCAACCCTGAAGAGTGGGATTGGGAAGCGATAAAAGCCGAATTCAATATGCTTTTCCTTACTGATATAGCGCTGCCCAAGGATAGAATCCCGAGGATGAAGCAAGAAGAACTGCTCGACATTCTGCTTGAACGGGCAAAGGAAAAACTATCCTGGCGCGAGCAAGAGCTCGGTGATGAAGTTTTTCAAGATTTACTCAGATTCGTCTTGCTCGGCACGATAGATAATAAGTGGCGTGATCATCTTTACGGGCTCGATGCTCTGAGAGAAGGGATCAGATTACGCGCTTACGCGCAAAAAGATCCACTGATCGAATACAAACAAGAATCCTTCAAGATGTATGACGAACTACTGGTCGATATTGCCAAGCATTCATCAGGGTTGATATTCCGCGCACAACCCGGTCCAAAGCCGCGGAAGTCTCAACAAACAAAAGAATATAAACCGAATGCTGTACAATCTGATGCGTCGCTGCAAAAATCCAAAACAGTTAGCGTCGAGAAAAAAGTCGGACGCAATGATCCGTGTCCCTGTGGCAGCGGGAAAAAATACAAAAAATGTTGTGGGAGGAAAACCACATGAAACCTTATCAGGTTCATCTTTTCAGTGACGACAGCAAAATACCTGATTTTCTTCCTTCAGAGCCATATTTTATCTATGAAGACAAGAAGTATCTTAATTTTGTCGTTTATGATTGTTTTCATTTGAGAAATAATGAATATCTGAAGGACGTTGCCAGGGCAGAGATCGAAACGAACGGTATCGTGTCGGCTGGTGAACGCAGTAAAGTTATGGAACAGCTGCAGAAAAGGATGCTGGAAATAAAAAAACTCGATGGTTTGCTCGTTTTTCCCGATGAAGCAACCGCACTCCTTGCCCTGTTTTCGATCTATGACAACAAAACAGCGTTTTTTGTCGATTATGAGACTTCGCCGAGTATTCTTGCCATACTGCAGTACCGAAATATTGAGTACTACGACCATGAAAATCTGGAACAACTTGATAAACTTTTGAGTGCCAAAAGTGACAGAGTCATAATCATCGATGGTGTGTATGAATGGCTTGGTAAGGTGGCACCAGTCAACGATCTTGTTAAAATAGCCACGACAAATGAATGCATGATCATTTGTAATGAAATGAATTCGTTCGGATTACTTGGTCGTGAAGGACGGGGGTTTGTCGATTTTTTCAACATATATGAATCGGTGAATATAGATATCGGCAGCTACAGTAGATTTATCGGCGGATTTGGATGTTATGTCGGCGCCAAAAAATATTTGATCAACAAGATCCGAGAAAATATCACAGAATTACTGAAACCATTACCTCAGTTTATGTTATCAGTCGATATTGCTGGTCTTGAGTTGATCAAATCAGACCGAGCCAAAAATAAAAAAATACAGACATTATGGAAGCACAGTCGTTACATGATCACACGATTAAAGCAACTGGGGTTTAATTCAGATAGTAATACACCAATGGTCGTTGTGACCTTCAAGAACAATGAAGAAGCGGGCGAGTATACGAAGAGACTTTTCTTTGAACAGATAATCGTTGCTCAGAATAAGGAGCGCATTAGATTGAATCTTTCAGTCGAACACAGTAAGGAGGACATCGATTATTGTCTTGAGAAATTTGAGTCGATCGGCCAGGAGCTCGGCATGATTAATCCACAGTAGAAATATAAGAGCAAAACATGGATGCATCTGCACATAATGATAACGTCATGAGATTAGGCGATCTGGTTCTTATATATTTGGATTCCAGGCGTCAGTACCTGGTGCAGGTATCGGAAAATCTGAATCTCTCTTCAGACCTCGGGAACATGGCTCTGAAAGAGATGATCGGAAAGGCATTTGGGTATGTCGGGGAAACGCATCTCGGTCATAAATATTATTGTCTAAGACCATCGACCGCTGACCTCATGTTCAAGGTCAAGCGAAAAACAACGATTGTTTATCCCAAGGATCTCGGCTATCTTCTTGTTGAAACTGCAGTCGGCCCAGGTTCCCGGGTTATCGATGTAGGTACAGGTAGTGGAGCGCTGGCCATGGTGCTAGCCAAGATCGTTGCACCTGACGGGATGGTGTTTTCATATGAAAGACGTGAGGAGTTCCTCGATAATGCAAAGCGTAACATTGCACGCGCCGGCTGTACAGAGAATGTAAAATTCTACTGTCGTGATGTTGTTGTGGATGGCTTTGATGCCCAGACCGTCGATGCAGTATTCCTTGATGTACCTGAACCATGGGCGATCGTACCGGTCGCTGAGACTGTTTTAAAAGGTGGTCACCATCTTGTTTCCTGGAGTCCTAATGTCGAACAAGTAAAAAGAACAGTCGATGTCCTAAAGGAGAACCATTTCATACGGGTGCGTGTTAGTGAAATTATTGAGCGTGACTTACTCGTCCGGCAGCAAGGCATCCGGCCCCGGGAACGCGGCATCACCCACACCGCGTATTTAGTAAGAGCACAAAAGATACTAGTAAACAGCAAGGACTAAGCAGCATACTATGAACAGGAGAATCGGTGAAATGAATAGATAATTTATTCGTGAAAAATCCCTGATATGCTGGTTTTCTGATATCCTGATATACTATGTAAAGGAACGTTAAAAACGATATTAACGATCTAAACGATTAAACCGTCTTTCAATCACTTAATTACTCAATTACCAATGGCTGTTTTTCTATTTAAGGTACGCCAGGGGGTCTACAGGCTTGCCGTTTTTGCGTAGTTCAAAGTGTAACATCGGTCCGGATAACGAACCGCTTTCACCGATACGGCCAAGGATTCTACCCTCCGTGACTTCCTGTCCGACATCGACGAGCATTTCAGCAAGGTGTCCATATAATGAATAATAACCATCGAGATGATCGATCAGAACGAGGTTGCCATATCCCATAAAGCGGTCAGCATAGACAACCTTGCCTGGTGCTACCGAGTGTACATTGTCGCCATAACTGGCACTAATATCGATGCCGTTGTTTTTTGTCTGGGTGTTGTATTTTGGATGAATTATTTTACCGAATTTTGTCACGACACTTCCATGGCAGGGCCAGGGTAAGGTACCCATTTTCTTTTCAACATACTGAGTTGCATTCTGTACTATCACCCGTTCTTTTTCAAGCTTAACGATCAACTCCTCGAGTTTTCGTTGAGCACTCTTGATTTCTTTTTCGAGTTGTTTTTTATTGGTCTCTTCCTTGGCGACTTGATTGAGAATATCTTTTTTCATTTTACGTTCGTCGCCTAGCCGTCCTAATTCACTTTCCTTTTCGACCTTTCTGCCTTTCAGTATCTCGATCAATTCCTCCCGCATTTTCTTATCCGTAAGGTATCGCTCCCAATCCGCTTTAAATTCAAAGAAAGCCTGCTGATCATTCTTAGCAAGGATCTGCAGATAGTAAGAAGAAGAGAGTATTTCGGGCAGGGATTTTGACGAAAAGAGGATCTCAAGTTTATAAAATGGTGTCCATTTGTAAAGACGGACGAGTCGCTCGCGCAGATCATTCATCCGGACCTTCATTTTTGATTCAAGCCTTGCGATGCTTTTCGTCAATGCGTAGACATTTTCTTTTTCGCGGCTTTCCTGAGATGTTAACTCATCGATGTACTCTATGGTGAGATTTATACCTTCGTCTATTTTCTCGATGTGAGCAAGGGTACCGATCTTTTGTTTTTCCAGTTGTTTTATTTCTGTTCTTACGGAAGTTAATTTTGTTTTAAGTGCGTCCAGTTCTTTTTGTTTTTCAGATATCTGCGTGACGAGGCATAAAAAAATTATTATTAAATTCATTTTAGGAATTTCCTCAATGCAATGCTTGACCCAAGTGTCCCGAATATTAAACCGCAGACTAAGCTGCCTAAAAAGAAATACCCCTGAGGAAAATACACATTACTGAGAAAAGAAACAGCAACCCGGTCAGTCACGACCGTTAAGACAAATGCGATAAAACCACCCAGAACTCCCTGGACAATACCTTCAAATGTAAAAGGGATGGCGATGAAAGAACTCGATGCACCGACAAGCTTCATTATGTCGATCTCTGTAGCGCGTGCGAATATTGTGAGTTTTATTGTCTGAAATATTACGAAAACTACGGAAAAGATTATTATCAGTAATAAACCGATATCAAAGCCGGTGATAATGTTTGTAATTCTCTTTAGTTGATCAACGAGCTCACCGCCGTAGATAGTCTCCCTGATGCCGCGTAAGAGCATAACCTTGCTGCTGATTTCCTCAAGCCCCTGAGCATTTCTGAATTTCGAGAGTAATTTGATGCGCAGCGAAGCAGGTAAGGGATTGGTTTCAAAAACACTGAGCACCTCTTCTGTATCCTGTAGTTCAGTCTGCAAATCCTTGAGGGCTTGATCCGAGGAAACATAGATGACCTCGCGTACTCCATTGATCTTCAAAATATTTGATTTGAGCGCAGTATAGTCAGCAGTTTCCTCAAGGAACGCTATTATTTCAATTTTCTCATCGAGGATAGTGAGAAAATGGTACAGGTTCACGGTAACAAAAGCAAAGAGCGATAAAAGAAAAAGCGATATCGATGTCACGAGAAGCGATAATAAAAATAATGAAGCATTCCTTGTTATCGTCCGGATCCCTTCTCGTATACCTATTCTCAGAGCCATGGTTACTTATCAACAGCGAGCTTGCCGTCTTCTATGCGGAGCATCCGCTTTTTAACTCTTTTTACCAGTTTAAGATTGTGTGTGGCCATGAGTACAGTTGTTCCCTTATAATTGATATCGAGCAAGACATCGATGATTTCCTGTGAGCTTTTTTCATCGAGATTACCGGTTGGTTCGTCGGCAAGGAGTATATATGGGTCTCTGACCAAGGATCGAGCGATCGCAACTTTCTGCTGCTCACCACCTGATAACTGATATGGAAATGAGAATTTCTTATGGCTGAGACGCAGGTAGGTAAGGATCTCAAGCATTTTCTTTCTCAGGTCACGCGGTGGTGTGTCGGTCACCTCAAGGGCAAAAGCGACGTTCTCTTCAAGCGTGCGATCCTGAAGAAGTTTGAAATCCTGAAAAACAACCCCGATTTTTCTACGTAATTTGGGAATATTCTTTTTTTTCAAAAGTCTCAGA
>Ga0307445_10000181_pt1 | contig 31092 bp, 32 predicted proteins | sample SalMarSW160330MG_FD_202147 | JGI IMG/M metagenome (GOLD analysis project Ga0307445, IMG submission 202147) | Salt marsh sediment microbial communities from the Plum Island Ecosystem LTER, Massachusetts, United States - SW1603-30 | ecosystem: Environmental > Aquatic > Marine > Intertidal zone >... | reverse complement strand
TTTTTTAGTAAAGCAAAGCATACGGAATTTGGTCAAGTATTCCTCACGTCATTCTTGATGATATTAATACTATTCCTTTTTAATTGGTTTTGGCCAGGTATTATTGGATTAATTATTGCACTTATATTAATATGGATATTAATTAGTGCACGACATCATACTGGTTTTTTCGGAGCAATATTAATAACAATCATAGCAATAATACTATATGTCATAGTAGCGATAATAATAGGAGTGTTATTTCATGTTACCCTACTAATTCTATTTTAATGCTTTTTTTGATAATTAATTTAATTTTTTCTTTTCGTAGTTTTTCTTCTTAATTTTCAATATACAGGATTGAAAAATTTAATTTTTATCCAGATTTAAAAGTCATATGAAAGTTGTAATTTTTAATGGAAGTCCTAGAAAAGAAGGAAACACGCATCAATGTCTCCAGATCGTAATAAAAGAATTGGAAAATTTTGGAATTGAATGCGAATATATTTGGATCGGAATGGATAAAATCCAAGGATGCATTTCTTGTTATCAATGTGCGAAGAATCGAGATAAAAGATGTGGAGTAAATACTGATAAACTTAATGAATATCTTGAAAAAATGATTGAAGCAGACGGTATAATTTTAGGTTCGCCAACCTATTTTGCGGATGTGTCCACTAGAATGAAAGCATTGATAGAAAGAGCGGGATTAGTGAGCAAGATTAATGGAGGGCTCCTAAAACACAAGATAGGGGCTGCAGTTGTGGCTGTAAGACGAGCAGGAGCAACTCACGTGTTTTCAAGCATAAATTATTTCTTCTTGATAAGCCAGATGTTTGTTGTTGGATCAAGCTATTGGAATTTAGGTATCGGTTTGAATCCTGGAGATATTATGAATGATAAAGAAGGAATTACCACGTTTAAAGATTTAGGTCAAAATTTTGCTTTCTTACTTCAAAAATTAAATGCTTAGAGGTGCAACTTAATTCATTTTTTAAATGCTAATCTTCAAATTCAAGCTAAATATTTCTATTTTTTTCTACTAATATAATCTAATATGCAAGTTCTCCCTGTGTTATGATACTTTCCTCTAAAATGCTGAATTTTTGCCTTATAAATGATGTCAAAATGATCAAAATACTTATCTGGTTCATGATCGTCGAAATAGCTATGAAGTTCCTCACGATCACCATGTCCCGTATGAATTTCTCCGGAAGAGCTTCCTTCATTCTTTAGATACTTTTCATCCTCTTTAGAAAGGAAATTAATATAACAAAGTCCACCTTTTTGTAAAACACGGTAGATCTCATCAATCGCGATACCAATATCCTTTTTTGTTAAATGAACCATTGATAGATAAGAAAACACAAATCCAAAATATTCATTCTCAAAAGGAATTTCACACATATCTCCTTTTATAATATTCAGTTTAATTCCTTGTTTATCAGCAAACTCTTGGGCATCTTTAATCTGATCATCATCAATATCAATACCGTGCACTTCATAACCGTATTCATTAAAAATAGCTAATTTTGGATCAGATCCTCCTGCTCCGCAATCTAATACTCGTTTTTTCGAAGAATTTAAATCAGCTAATCTTAAAAAATTGTAAATTGAGTGGGGATAAAATTTTCGCGTCAATTTATAGAAACCTCATTATAAACTTGACTATGATAATATTAGTTAAAGAATGTTCAAATAGATTTTTAAATCGAAATATGAAGTTATAGATATCTACGTGAAATGAACGTTTCACGAAATTTATTAAAATTATTCATTTAGAGGATATTTAGGGTCTTGTTGAGTTATTTCTTTTAAGATTAAAATGTTCATTAATAATTATATATAAAAATATATAAAAAACAATAGATTTATATATCTCATTCTATCTGATATTTTTGAATCTTTATGCTCTCAATGATTTTTAGATTGATTTTCAACTGAATTTAATTTCAATAAGATATATATCAAAAGATAAAAATGAAAAAAGAAATCGAAAAAGTGCAACTATTATTAAAGGATAGTAAGAAGGAAAATTCTGAATTCGGCGAGAAACTCCAACAGTTAACTCTTGAAAGTATTATTCAAAAATCAAAAAATAAAAAATATATGAAAGAGAAATATGGATGCAAATTCTGTGCTTTTTATCATCAAATAGATCTACCTGATGAACAGCTTGAGGAATTAATTTACAAGCAACTCATCAAAAAGCTCTATAAATTAACTAATATCGATTTTTCAGGTTATAAAATAGAAGATCTTGATTATTTCAACGATTATAAAAAAATTTCAGAAGATAAAGATTCATTAATTAAATCGATCCTGCTTAACTATATGCAAAAACTCAAGCAACAGTTACCATCTTTATGCATCTATAAGAATGAAATTAACACAAAACCATGCGTTCATTATGAACTTAAAGTATTGGATGTGAATATGGGAGAACGTTTAGAATACCATAACTCCAAAATCGAAAGAAGATATAATTCTCTTTCTGTTTTTATATCTTCATTATTAAGTGTTATAGCTATAGCAATTAGCGTTTTTTCATTAACGTTAAATTTATATTACGCTTAAAGTTAAATGTACTTAATCCATTAAAGGAAGAAATTGTTCACATTTAACACATTTAATATCTTTTTTAAGCACTTTTGCTCCGCAATAGTAACATTCGGTAAAATCAGAATTTTGATAATTAATAGTGGGGATTTTATTTCCTTCTTCAATGTATAACCTGTAATAAATTGTTTCCTTAACCCACTCATCATATTTAAGCCATCTTTGAGTCCACCTATGCTTTAAACGAACTTCATTTTTGTGAATGTATATGAAATAATGAGGATTATAATTCAGATTTTTAATTCTTTTAAATAGGTGAAAGTTAACCTTAAAAAAGCATGTGGTTGTTAACGCAATACAAGTGAATTGCCAGAAATGGGAAGAGATTAATGTGAAAATGACAATTATTGATGATAAATATATAAATACGTTATATAATTTTACTTTAAAAAAATAAGAATAGAAAAAGATCCATCGTTGAAACTCGATACTACATCTTAGACACACAGGGACGAAATCGGAATTGATCTGAAGCCTTTGTAAGGGATGATAAACATTTAATCGGGTTAGAGAGCTATAAAAGTTATCAACATTATAAGGAATTAAATTATGATCTGATCCACAGCAGATGCATCCTAAAACTGGTAATATTTCAATCGCTTCGTGATTGCCTACTGCAAAACTATTTTTCCTATTATTTGATACTTTTTGCTTCATTATTCGAAAAAGAGATGAGTCAATTTATATATGTTTGTATTGAAATTGAGGAAGAATAAATAATACTCAATATTAATTTATGACAACTCGGTAAATTCCTTAATGAAAGAAAAAAAATAAAAACCAGAAGTAATGAATTGATATTTAATGAAGAATATTTGGTTCTTTATTTCATTTTTAAGGTAAGCTTTGATAAGAACATTTGTTTAAATCAATTAGGCTATATTTTTCATTATTCTGATTTTTACATTAGAAAATTTAGATAAATTTGTATATAAATACATTTATTATAACTTAGAAATTGATTCTAATTTTAGGATTCAAGAGAAAATAATCGATTTAGATAAAATTGATCAAGTGTTACGTTTCAAATTATTACTCTTTAATTTAAATTTTTATTTTAATTAGATTAAATAATAGGAGAATATTATGCAGTTTTACAATGTAGCTGAAAATGGTGCTTTAAGAAAGATTAAAAAAATCGATTTTAATGAAACTAAAGTTTACCTTATTGATGATATAAAAACTCTTTATATTTGGATTGGAAACAAATCATCAAATAAAAAGGTGGAATATAGTAATAAACGGGCTAATGATTTAAGTAAAAAAAGGGAAAAGAATTCAAATATTGTTATTGAATATCAAGGAAAGGAATTTGGATCATTTTTAGCCATCATGGAATTACTTAAAAAAGGAGAATTCAATGATATGCGAGTAGAAAGGCGTCCAGAGCTCAAAATAAACTATAAAGATACTTTAGAATTACTTGAAGCAGGAATAGAACCCGATTTCGAAGGAAAAGTTACTTTAGCATCTCAGAATTTAATTGAAGAAGGGCAATCTTATGAAAATTTATGTGAAAGACTTGCCAAACTCCAATTAGAGATGATAAAAGGAAAAGGAAAGATATCGACCAAAGAATTAAATCAAAAATCCACTGAAATATTCAAATCGTCATCAACCTATGAAGAACTATGCTGGTTAATCTCTGAATTAACTGCTTTATTGGAAAAAAAAACCTTTGAACAATTCTGATAAAAATCGCTATAAATACATGTTAAGTTTATCTAAGTCTTTTTGCATTATTGCTTGCCGTTTTTGTTGATCTATCTCTACAGTTCCCATACCCTGAGCGTCATCATCTAAAATTTCTTCCTCATCAGCTTCATATGCTTTTTCAACCATCATTCCATATTTCATTGCATTTGCAACTAATTCTGGTATCAAGGAAATCATGCTCTTAAAACTAAATATTCCACTTAATTGACTTAATATTGTAATCATTCGACCAAAAGGATCAATGTTTACTTCAGGTTTTTTAATAATATCCATGATTCTTTTAAATAACACTTCATAAAAAACTTCAAGCTCTTTAGAATTTAATTTAAATTCATCCTCTTCATCTCCATCAATTTCTTCTTCCATTCTTCTTTACCCGACTTTGTTAGTGAATAAATAAGAAAAAATATCCAATATTAAAAATTTAGGTATTTTTTTTTGAATTATTGAGACAATAATAAGTATTTTTAATTGAATTTGAATCAATTAACTTTTATGGTAGAAATTGATTTGCATAAATTATTTCTTGAATGGAATGAACTGAATAAGAAAGCTGAAGGATATTTTGGTGAATTTAATTTCTCGAAAATAAAAGAGATTCGTAAGGAGCAAAAAGAACTTGAAGATACAATATATTGTGAAGTTAAAAAGAGTGCTCCCGAACAAATAAAAAAAATACTTCCTGATGATGTTGGAGAATTAGAGGTTGGATATGAGGTAAATGGAAGTATTTTTTATTTTGTGATGATCGATCCATCATTAGAAGAGGATGATGAAATAAGATTAATAGCAATTACTTTTGATGAAAATAAAAAAATAGAGTTAAAAAATAATTTTAAAATTGATGAAGAAAATTAGTGTATTCATAATTTTTACCATTTCAATCGAAGATTTCTTTTAATAATAATCTCTATTAATTAAGTTAGAAAAAATAAGTAATATGAAATAATTAGAGAATTTTAATAGGTTTAAAGCGTTAAAATTTGTCGGAGTCTTTATACCATGAAGGAAACCATTGATAATATTCCTTTGGAAATGATTTCTGCAATCCCTTATATGTAGCTTTTATTAAAATTAATTTTCCATTTCTGTCTCTACTAGATACAATCATTCCTTGTTGTTCTAAAGATTCTAATATTTTGCGTATATCTGACCTACTTCCTCCTATATCTTCTCTTACGTCATCAGGCGTCATGTATAATCCTGGATTAACTTTATAATCATGAGCTATAACTTTGAGAACATTTTCTTCTGTTACTTCCATTCCCTTGAATTTTGATGGCTGATAAGAGACAACAGGCGCGTTAATTTCATCATTCCATCTCATTCGGATATCTTCATTATATTTTGGAAGCATTGAAGAGAAACGGTAAATTATCATCTTTTGGATCTCATTAGTACCAGCAACAATTTCACCGATCTTCGCTTCGCGCAGGATTCTTTCAACAGGCAAGAATTTAGTGAGACCATCACCACCTAAAATTTGGATTGCTTTAAGTCCAATATCTCGAACGGCTTCTGTATTAATTAACTTTGAAATTGAAGCTTCAACCATGGGTTCTTTTCCTTCATCTAAAAGTTTTGCGCAGTAATATGCATATAATCGTGCGGATTGAGCCTTTGTGAGTATTTCAGCAATTTCTTTTTGAACGCCTGGGAATGAAATTGTAGCGCGATTGAATTGAACTCTCCTTTTAGTATAATTAAATAGTATTTTTACAACATCCTCATACAATCCTCCAAAAACAGCAGCACCAATCAAGCGTTCGAAATTGAGACCCGCCATCATAACATTCCATCCCTTTCCAATTTCTCCCACGCGATTGTAATCTGGAATTCTAACATTCTCAAAATCCAATACACCATTAGGAACATTATCAAATCCAATTAATGGATTTATTTTTTCTAATGAAAATCCTTTACGTCCCTTCTCAATCATAAAGGATGTTATATGAGCATATTGTTTACGATCCGAAGGCTCCTCACTAGTTTTTGCATATATAAAATAACGATCTGATACACCTGCTCCTGTTATGAATCGTTTTTTACCATTTATTATCCATTCGTCTCCTTCCTTTTTAGCTGTTGTATAAACGTTTGCAGCATCACTCCCTGCAAAAGGTTCAGTTATACACAGTGCCCCTAATTCATCTCCTTTTGCAATTTTAGGAAGCCAATCTTGCTTTTGGGCATCAGTTCCAAATCTTAAAACTTGTTCTAAGCCCGCTAACATGCTTACCGTGAACACGTGTCCTACTGCATATAATCTTCCTAATTGCTCAGCTACAATACAACTACCTGTTGCACCTAATTCCAACCCACCATATTCTTTAGGCACACCTACCCCAAAATATCCTTCTTTTGCAACTTTTTTTACTAAAGGCCAAGGAAATTCAGTTTTCCAAAAATAAGTTTCCGCTTCTTCAAAATTATCATGTACAAATTGTCTGACTTTTTTGGAAATCTCTATTTGTTCCTCTGTAAACCAAAAATAATTTTCACTCATTATAATCTATACCTTCAAGAGTTATATTTATGCATGATAAAATTCATTGCATATCTAAAAGTTTGGGGATTTTATACAGATCATATACTTTTTAAATTAGAATTCAAATGATTTTTTGCTGTTTTAATATTGATTATAAAAATTTGATCTATTATTTTTTCGAGAGGATAAAATTAAATTACTTAGCTCTCATTATTTTTAAAAAACGCATAATAAATAGGATTTTTAATTAATGAAAAAGTGATCTCTAATATCAATTCCTGCATCTATCAGAGAAGGCCCTCGAACTACCAACACGTTAGCAAAAAAGAGATATTTTATATATTATGTTATTATAATGGTGATTGGAGCTCAGCCTGCTTTATTTTGGCTTTGGTTTTGTTGGCAATTATTTCCTATAAAAGATTTATCGTTCTATTCCTTGTTTCCCTTATTTTTATTCATTGATATTATAATCCTGATACTAGGTTCCATGATCGCTGCAAAAATATTCTTAATTTTTGCAAAACTGTTTCACAAACCAGTAGAAGGTGTTTTTGAGATCTCTAAAAAAGATAAGGATTATGCCTCGTGGAGTTTGAGAGCAGTTATAAGAAAATGGCCTTTATGGTTAGCAAGGCAATTATCATTACCAAGCCTTGAAAAACTTGTTACAAAATTTTTGGGTGTAAATCTATCATTTTCAAGTTCAATTCATGAAGCATGGATTGATAGTGAATTCATTCAAATAGGTAAAAATGTCAAACTCGGACAAGGCTGTATCATAGCCTCTAATTTATTGGTAAAAAACAAGCTTATAATTAAAAAAGTAGTAATTGGTGATAATGTAATCGTTGGTGCTCATTGCGTTATAAATGCTGGGACTAATATTGCTTCTAATGCTGTATTACATTCAAATACAATGACAACAATCAATCAGCAACTTAAACCTAATACAATATATCAAGGAGCTCCAGCGGAACTCTTTGGTAATAACAACTTGATACATGATAAAAACCAAATTGAAAAATATATCTTTAAAATCGATAAAAAAGATTCAGCAAAAAAATTACGAACTCGAGAAAAAGAGCTTTCAGTCCCTTACTTTTTTTACATTGTAAGTGGATTTACCATCGTTGGATGTTCATTTGTCTTACCTGGAGTATTATTTTTTCTCTCTTTTTATGGATTTTTTGTTCCAACCATATTCGATAACCCATTTACATTATCTCTCTTTACTGAATGGAATTTTTACATGGTATTGTTATTAATTCCCCTCATCTTAATCGGAATCTATCTTTTCCATCTATTTTGTATAATTTTATTTACTCGGTGGTGGTATCGACTTGCTGATTCAAGGGGCCCTTCTCAAGGAATTTTTGATAGGGATATGGAAATGTCTTCCACAAAATTAGATTATTATCATTTTGGGTCGTTTCTCATGAAGTATCCTATATTTGCAGTTTCTCGCTCGCCTTTTCCTTGGATACTAAATTGGGAACTAAACTTTATTGGATCAAATAAGATTGGTAAGGGCACTGTTTTGGAAGAGACTTTTATTCATAGTCATGTGAACTTTGGGAAGTTTTGTTATTTAGGAACCTCGTCTCACATGACAAATCACTTAGTGGATGGTGTATACGGAGAGGAAAATTTAACGTTTGTTGGTATAAAAATAGATGATCACAGTATTTTGAATGTGGTAACAGGAGGATTACCAGGAACTGAAATGGGAAAAAATGCAACTTTTTTACCTGGCGCAACAACCATTAAGTATGATAAAGTTGGAGATAATGGTGTATATGGTGGTTTTCCAGCAAAAAAACTCAATAAACAAGAAATTTTGTATTTATTAGGAGGTGAATATGATGGAGAATGATGATGCATTGCAGAATAAGCTCGAATCAATGGATATTACTCAAATCCCTATAACAACAAGTGCATTCACTTGGTTTCCCATGGGATCTTTAATTTACATTATCTTAAACATTCTTTCATTAATGATGCCTTCAGTAATGATTCTTACCTTCTTTAAAATTGCAATGGATTCATCTTTCTTTCATTGGAGAGTTTATACCATTTTTGTTGATATATTCCTATGGTGGGGGAGTTATATATTATGCACTTTATTTTTAAGTAAACTCTTCCTGATAATTCTGAAATTAATTCATGTGCCAAAAGAAGGATTATTCAAGATGGAAAAATCTGACAAGGATTATTATTTTTATTGTTTAAGAGTTGTTGTTAAGAAATTTATATTTTGGACATGGAATAACTTCTGCTTCCCCTGGGCAACAAATGCTGCGTTTAAATGGTGTGATATGAGAGCTGATTTTAAAAGCACCATGTTCGATGGTTGGTCTGACGTTGAATTCATTGATTTTGGTAATAACATGATGATTGGTCAAGGAGCCGTAATCTTATCAAGTATCATCATAAGAATTGATAATGAAGATTATTTCTTGATAAAAAAAGTCATAATCGGTGATCATGTCGTTCTTGGTGGTCATGCTATTGTGGCTCCGGGAACAACTATTGGAAAAGGCACAACTCTTGGAATATGGAGTATAACCCATATTGGGCAAGTTTTAGAACCAGATTTCATATACATTGGTCAGCCTGCAAGAAAATATCAGCCAACAACCAAATTTATTGAATATGGTCGTAAGTTGAGAGAACGACGGTTGGTTGATACCGAAGAAAAAATACCATACGATATAAAAATCAACAATTTTGATGAATAATGAGATACTTAATTTGTATCTATTTTTCGTTTAACTCTTATTAAACAGATAAAACTAGTCAACGCTCCAAAAAGTAGGAAATAATTGCCCATTGGGATAATTATAATTACTTTATCTTCATCTAATTCCCATTTATAGACCGTAGATCCGTTAGTAATTGATTCTATTGTTGTCGAGATTCCTAAAGAATTCATCGTTATCTCAACAGTAGTTGAATTTCTATAATCTAAAATGAGTTTGCTATTGTCGATAGAATAATTTAAATATCCAGCAGATTCAATAGCATTCCCAACCATAGTCAAATTTGTTGGAATTGGGATTAAATATATATTAGCTTCTTTATAAGTTAATATCGACCAATTTAGAAAATTTAAAGTACTGTTATATGCCATGTAGAATAGATTGTCTTGATCTTTAATCCAAGTACCTCCAAAAATATACAATTCTTCGATGGAATAATTTACAATTAAGGACGGAGTTCCTTCAAAAGTGTCATTATAAACAAATTCAACAGTAAATCTAATTAGATCTCCAATATGATGATTATCTCCAGTTGAATTTACACATTCCCAGACGTAATAATCTCCATTTTCAGATGGAAAAGTTGAATCTCCAAGAGTGGTACTTCCGTTAACAATCGGAGAAACCAGTGTAAAAAGCAATAATATATTCATTGTGAGTATTAACGCTTTATGTTGATTTTTCATCATTATCAGTTATTTTTTTTATTCAAGAAGGTAATAATAATCAATCTATAAATAATATGATTTTCTTCAATATAAGTTTAAATGATGGTGAATTCTTTTGTCAAAAAAAAGGAATAGATTTAAAATGTTCAAGATATAAATCTATTTTAATTAAAATTTTATCATAAAAAAAGTAAATATCATGGAAAATCTGAAACAACCAGCAAAGTTTTCAACAAAACAACGCATAGATTGGGCAATGGCCTCTTTTGGGGGATCGCTAATTAGTGGAATATATGGCGCACTTCTCCCAATATTCTACATTGATTATCTTGGACTGGTAGAAAATGCAGGCGTAATCTATATGATTCAAATCGTTTATGTCTTTGTTAACGCTTTAAATGATCCCATTTTCGGTTTTATTTCAGACAAAACTCGTGCCAAGAAGGGAAGAAGAATTCCATACATGCGTTATACTGCACCTTTTTTAGCATTGACATTTATCTTAATATGGTTTTCTCCCGGTTCAGCGAGCGGTGATTGGGCTATATTTTGGTGGATGGTAATAATGACGTGTCTTTATGATACAGCATATACAATAATATTTTTAGTATATTCTGCTTTATTACCGGAAATTACGGAAAGTGAAGAAGAAAGGCAAGGAATGAAGATAATGGCATCATTCTTTAACTTAATTGGAATGATACTTGGATTTATAATTCCAGATATCTTTAGAAATTCCTCAGGCTTCTTATTGCAGATGAGCATGATTGGAGTTGGCATTATTGGAGGAGCTCTTATAATGTATACGTCATATAAGTTCAAAGAAAGACCGGAGTTTACAAAAGTAGATGAGCCTTTAAGCTTACTAAAAGCTATTAAAGCTACATTTGCACGAAAATCATTCTTGGTTTTAGTAAGCGCAAATTTCATGGCTATCTTGATTCAATCATTAATTATTGGCTCGCTTTACTATATTGCTGATTATATTACTCAAACATCCACAATATATCTCCTCATAGCCATTTTCTTACCATTATTAATTGGAATATGGATCGTTCCCAAATTTACCAAGAAATGGGGTGTAGCTCGTGCAAATCAGTATCTACTCCTAATAGGGGGAATTGGACTGATAATGCTATTCTTTTTCACGGACCCTATCTTCCCTACGGAGTTAATTTATATACCCTTAGTGATCGCCGGCTTTGGATTTGTTGGACCATTGATACTTATTGATATCATGTTTTTTCAAGTGACAGACGAAGACGAGTTGAAATCAGGAGTTAGACGTGAGGCTGCTTTTTTCGGAATAAATGCATTGATAACGAAACCAGCCCAAAGTCTAGCAATTGTGATTCCAACTGCGTTACTATCGATCTCTGGCTTCATTCCTCGTGATACATTTGGTCATCCTGTATTACCCCAACCTGTTGCGGCAATTATGGCTATTAGACTTTTTATTGGTCTCATACCGGGCATTGCCTTATTACTTGCATCACTCATACTTCAATTCTATCCATTAAAAGGCGAACATTGGGCAACAATGCAGCAAGAAATACTGATCTTACATGACCAAAAGCATAAAAAACTCCAAGAAATGACACGAGAATAAAGATTTAACCCTTTTTTTTTTTATAATTTTTTTTTAATTTAAAATTTAAATTGAGAATAAAGGGCAAAATTATATAATTTTTCTTTACTTATTTTTTTTAATTACTAAAATATAAGAGATAAAATTAATATGCACAAACTAGTTCTTTTAAGACATGGAGAGAGCACATGGAATAAAGAAAATAGATTTACTGGTTGGACTGATGTTGGACTAACTCCTAAAGGAATTGATGAGGCAAAAAAAGCAGCACAAGAGCTCAAAAAAGAAGGTTTTACATTTGATATCGCGTATACATCAGTACTCAAGAGAGGGATTCACACGTTATGGATTGTATTGGAAGAAATGAATTTAATGTGGATTCCTGTTTATAAATCCTGGCGTTTAAATGAAAAGCACTATGGAGCATTACAGGGATTATATAAAACAAAAATAGCTCAAGAATATGGAGAAGAACAAGTTCTCTTATGGCGGAGAAGCTATGATATAAGACCCCCTCCACTTAAAACGACTGATCCGAGATATCCCGGTAATGAACCGCAATACGCTAATTTAAATATGAACGACATACCTTTAACAGAATGCTTAAAAGATACAGTAAACAGATTTATGCCTTATTGGTCTGATGTAATTATCCCAGAAGTGAAAAAAGGAAAAAAAGTTTTAATTTCAGCCCATGGAAATAGCTTGAGAGCTTTAGTAAAAATATTAGATGATGTACCAGAAAAAGAGATTATAAATCTAAATATACCCACAGGGATACCATTAATTTATGAATTGGATGATGATCTCAAACCAATCCGTCATTACTATTTAGGTGATCCTGAAGAATTAGAAAAAGCCATTAATATTGTTGCAGATCAAGGTAAAGCACTCTAAACGTTTTTTATGAATTTGTATTAATAATTTATTTTTAAGACATTATGAGTTCAATGCACATGGGAAAAAACTCAATAATTGATAACCCCGCTGTTTCAAGAACCATATTTTTTCCGCAGAAGCCTCTAATTCCTGATAATTTGGCACCAAATATTCATTCTCTTCAATTTAAAATCACCAATAAAATTAAAATTGGTGGGTTTTTTTTTCAAAATGACGAGAATTTGCCCACTATTCTCTTATTTCATGGAAATGGAGAATTGGCTTTTGAGTATTTAATTTCGGCAAGAATGTTCTTTAACTGTGGCCTTAACTTAGTAGTCATGGATTATAGAGGGTATGGTTCTAGTACTGGAGAGCCATATTATACGAGTCTAATTACCGATGCAATGCCAATTTATTTGAAATTGAAGGATTGGATGAATTCAAGAGGATTTATAGAAAGTATTTTCGTGCTGGGACGTTCTTTAGGAAGTATTTGCGCTAGTGAAATAGGCGCTAATAACCCAAAAGAACTTAAAGGTATAATTTTTTCAAGTGGATTTGCCAGTATTTATAATATGATGACACAATTATTCCGTGTTGAGAGCCCCCGAATGACGCCATCATCTCTTGAGCCATTCTCAAATGATTTTCGTGCAAAGAAATTTATTAAACCGGTCTTAATAATCCATGGTACTTCTGACATGATTATTCCTTATTCTGAAGCAATCTTATTATATAAGAGCATTCCAGATAATGTTAAGAAAAAACTGATTACTATAGAGGGCGCTGGTCATAATGATATAATGAATTATAAAACACAGTATTTTTCTGCATTAGAAGCGTTTGTAAACAATAATAAATAACATTTAATACTTCCTTATAGTTTAGTCTATAATAATTCTCCTTTTGCCACGAGTATTACCTTTCCTCCGACTGAAATGAAAAATTTTCCCCCTTTCTCTTCGGATCTTAATAAGAGAAGCGAGGGTCTTCCTATTTCATATCCTTGCTCTACTCTAATATCTACTATTTTTTTACCGAAGTATTCATGTTTAACTAAATAAGCAGCTAAAGACCCATTCCCAGAACCAGTAGCAGGATCTTCAAGAACTCCATAATAATTAGCAAAAAATCGGACGTGTAAATCGTTTTTCTTATCAATCGGTTCTGGACAAAAGATTAGAATCGATTTAGCTTGGATTTTATTAACTAATTCATAATATTTGTCTTCATCCACCCTTGCTCTTTTAACGGCATCCAGAGTTTTTAGAGGAACTATAATTGTAGGAAGTCCAGTCGAAACTTCTTGTATCTGGAATCGTCCATCAAAATCTTCGTCTTTCAATCTAAGAATGTTGGCTAATAATTCTGTTGAGAAATAATTTGCAAATACAGGTTGCTTTTGATCCATCCAAACTTCACTAATTTCTTCACCTTTATATTTAAATAAAACAGCGATTTCTCCAATTTTCATCTTTAGTGAAATTGTTTTTATCTTTTCTCTAATGAATTCTTTTGCAAGGATATATGCTCCTCCTAAAGTAGGATGACCTGCGAATGGTAATTCATTTTTAGGAGTAAATATTCTTACTTCATAATTTTCTATGGATGTTATAAAAATGGTTTCAGAATAATTCATTTCATTAGCAATTATTTGCATTAAAGATTCAGGAAAATTTTTATTACATATTACCACGGCAAGTTGATTTCCTTCATATTTATGTTCGGCGAATACGTCTACAATGTAATATGGAATATAGTCGGCTTGGATTTCTTTCATGGAGCATTTACCTATAATTTTTATTATAGTTATAAATTACATATACAAATTTAATATAGATTTAACCGATTCTATATAATAAATTTTATTAAAAATCGGATTATAACATTTAAGATTGACACTATAAAAAACAAAATAAAAAAAAATTGTAGGTTAAATAAATGCGGGAGAGATTGTCTTATGGAGAAATTTAATGGATTTATGTTGTTTTTAGCATCTTCTTTTAGTATATTTGTATTAGTATCCATGTTTTATCTTTTTACAGCGTTTAGTTACGGACCATTAATAATACAATATTTATTTAGCGAGCAAGTTATTCTTGCTTTATGGGTTAGTATTATTTCTTCAACAGTTGTAATGATTATATCGATAATTTTTGGGATTCCCACTGCTTGGATGCTAGCAAATAGAGATTTTAAATATAAAACAGTGTTAGAAACTTTACTTGTGGATGTTCCCCTTTCTTTTCCACCAGGGGTGGTTGGAACAACATATCTTTTAATATTTCAACCAACAAGTCCAATTGGTGCTTTATTCAACAGTCTTGGAATTAACGTAATAAATACGTTTTGGGCAATGGTATTAGTAAAAACATTTATCTCCGCACCGTTTTTAGTTGGCATGTTAGCTTTGAAATTTCGAGAGCTCAGAGAATCGGATTATGAAGTGATTGCTCAATCCCTTGGAGCTACACATTTCAAATCATTTTATACAATAATTCTACCTCTCTCTAAGAATGCAATGGTAGCAGGGAGCGCTAGGTGTTGGGCTAGGGCTTTGGGAGAAATTGCCGGCACAATCGTGTTTGCTGGAGCATTAATTCCCGGGCTAACACAAACCATGCCAGCAATAATCGTTTTTGAGGCACAAACCTCACTTCCAGCTGCTTTAACCCTTGCTCTAATTCTTGCGACTATTTCAATTAGTATCTTGATTCTATTTAAATTACTTTTAGAGAGAAAACGATAAGCCATGGTTGGTATAAGATTAATAGATATTAGTGTAAAATTAGATGAAAATCAAATATTTGAACAACTATATTGGAATATAGAAGAAGGAGAACTAATGGTTCTAGTTGGTCCAAGTGGATGTGGAAAAACGACACTTTTAAAAATTATTCTTGGGTCATTAACTCCTCTTACTGGTAAGATATGTTTTGATAACCGACTAATGAATGATATTGCAATCTCAAAAAGAAATATAGGTTATGTCTCTCAAAATTTTGGTCTTTTTCCTCATTTAAATGTACTTGAAAATATAAGATATGGTCTAAGAATGCATAATGTTACAGAGGACAAAACAAAATTTCAAGAATCCAAGTATATGGAAATGCTACGTCTCAATGGGTTAGAATTAAGGAGACCCAATCAACTTAGTTTGGGACAACAACAAAAGGTAGCTTTAGCAAGAGCTTTAGCGATTGAACCTAATCTCTTACTTTTAGATGAACCATTGAGTTCTGTTGATTGGGTTGCTCGAAGGGGTATTACTGAAGAGATTTATAGGATGCAGAAAAGTCTCAAGATTACAACAATCTATGTTACGCATGATATTGATGAAGCTTTTGAGATCGGCGATAAAATAACCGTGATGAGTCCTGGGATAATCGAACAATGTTCCATACCCGAAGAATTAATTAAAAATCCAAAGAGTCAGTTTGTTTCAGCCTATATTGGCAAGGATAAAAATTTGAAAAGAATTCAAGCTTTAATGGAGTCTACTCAAAAATGAGAAAAATATGTTGAAAATATAATGATAATATAATTTGTTAAAAGATATAAGTAAAGATATTTGGATTAATAGTTTATATTAGTAGTTTATACAATTTTTAAAAATAGACTGATTAATTTAAACATTTAGTTCGTTAAAAAATTAAAGTAATTCTTGTCTTAAAATATTTTTAATATAAGAATCTGTTGCAATACTACGATTCTTAGAACTCTTTTTTACAGGTCTGATAAATTTGGAATATGGGATAACCACACTCGACACATCGAATTCTAAATCTGAAATCATTTCTTGAGTTCGCTCAATGAGTTTTTCATACTTAAATACACTATTTCCTGAGCTCATAATATCAATTTTTATTTTATTTATTCAGGGAAAAAATTTCCATTTTCGTAAATAAGCTTAAGCCCTGCATCTTTAAGCTTTTCATTATTGGAAAATATAAAATTTCTTAATTGTTTAACTTCAAGGTTTAATTCAGCAGCTAATTCATCAGCAGAAATACTCTTGATAGTTTCAAAATATTTTACTAATTGATCAATGACTATTTCTTCATCTGGTACTATTTTATATTTGCTTAGGATTTGTTGTCTTAAGATTGAAAAATTCACGCCCCAGTTATTTAACATGTTTTCAGAATTTTGATCAATCCAATCTTTCACGATCTGATAAATAACTGAAGATTTTGATTTTCCTTTAACTCCAATTAGATTTTCAATGATTTTATCAGTAACTTCATCAACATTTACCGTAATCCTTTTCGATTCCAGGTCAAATTCTTGATGATCAGCGTCTGATGCCATTAATTAAAATAGAATAAGATTACCTATTTAAATGTTGCATTTTTGCATATTATGTGCATATTAAAAGTTGTGTTTTTGCATTTTTTTAGATCAAATTTTGCATCACTTCTGCATCACCTTTAAATAAGATTAATGTTATTTGTATATTATCAAAATATCATATAGATATTTTCATTAAAATTATCGAACTTGAGGTCGTGCGTGTTAAATGTTGGAATTATATACCCCAAATTATGAAGAAATCAACACTAAAACCCGAATTACCATAGATTTAATAAAAGATGGAAAGGATTTTTTGGAAAATTATGACATAAACCCTGATTTGTTAATAGACACGGTAAACTTGATATATCGTTTCTTAAAAGTTCAAAATAAGATCCCCCATAATTTATATAAATTTTATATTGCAGCATATTATGTCATTTCAAGGCATCCTTTTGCCTTTCCAGCTCATCAATCAAAAGAAGAATTTTGTAAACAATTTAACTTGAAAGTCAGCTCCTTAGAATATTGTATCGATTTACTTACTAACGCACTCAATTATATTAAAATATTAGATGATATGAACTTTCCTTATTTTATCGATCCAAAATCAGATCTGAGTCTTAAAGTAATTAAAACAATCATTAAAAATAAAGTAGATTCTGCAATGATAAACTTCCTCCTAAATAATCAATCGATCAACTCTCAACTTCTTACAGAAGAATTAGTATGCGATATTATATTTGAACACAAAGCTTTCCCAGAAGAATTACTCAGGCAACTATATGATATCGTTTTTGAACAAGTTGAGATTCACATGCAAGATTATACGGAATATGCAAAATTACAGCAGAAATACTTTATCTAAATAGTCATATCGTCCTTTTTTCTATTACGAATCGTTATTTATAATTTGCAAAGAATTTATTATAATCCAAAAATCGCTCTTTAAAATCAATTTTATTTAAAGGAATTCTCGGATCAAAACAAAATATCCTACTTCCATAATAAATCTGCCACTCGGTCAAAGCAAGAGCGATATTTAGGAATTGTTTTTGGAAATTTAGAGGTGTCGAAAATTCATAAAAATGCAGATATGGATTAAGTTTCGATATTTTTTTTTTCGATAACCATCTTCGCTTTGCTATTTTGGAATAAACTATCCTACCACATCTATCATTTTTTGGACTTAACCTGTTAGATGTTAGATGGATACCCACTAAATTGGATTCATCTTCCTTAGGCTTACCAATTTTGAAATGAAAATCAAATAGAATATAGTAATCATCTTTTAATTGTATTATAAACCTATCATCAAAAAAGATCCAAGATATGGGAACAATTAAGCTGGCAAATAGATATAAACCAATAATAAACGTATAGAAACGCCCTACCGAACCATCACCGAATTTAATCATTCCCAAATCAATGTATATTAGTATGCACACGGAAACGCTATTTAATAATAAGAAGATGAGTCCGCTATCGAATTTTTTATTAAAGCTAAATCCCAAGTTTTTAGATTCATTTCGAATAAACCTTATTAATGAGGGTGTGTATTTCAGATAAATTATTTTCAAGAGATATATAAATAAGAAAGTGGTCGTACTAAAAATGCTCCAAGCAATCGTTAATTTAGAGTAATACGTTGGATTTATTGAACCTAAAAAAGTATTTTCCACTAATTCAGGATTAATTCTAATTATGAAGTATACGATGAAAACGACTAATACTATGAGTATATACAAAAATGTCTTTATTGTTTTCTTGAAGAATTCTTTTTGGATGACCTCAAACGATTTGATTGTACTTTCTTCAGTTTCGAAATCTAAATCTGGGTAAATTTCTTTTTGTCGCTTCATTAAATGCCCCTCCATTTTTTTATTCTTTCTTCCTCTTCCTCTGGACTTATCCAAAATTTCTGCACGATCTCTCGAAATAATCTAAAATCGGGATTATCTTTTTCGTTAAGCTTAATTACGTGAAATTTTGATGTCTTTTTCTCGATATTGATATAATTGTTTTCTTCTAAATAATCAAACGCGTGAAATAATTTTTCGAGTCTATCAATATTTAGATTTCTCTTTATATCGGTCTTATTAATTATTGATTCCGATTTTTCTAGTTTTGCCAAACTCATCAACACTTGACCACCTCTGAGTGAAGCAATATTCGTGAGCTTATCAAAGATCCTCGCAATACTTTTTATGATTTCATTCAAATCGTTATAGAAGGTAACCTTATTTTGTCCCTTTAATTCTAATGATTTCGTAAAATCATCAATATAATATTTTTCTAGAAATTCTTCAATTGAAATACTCATAGTGATTTACAATGCGTGAGTATTTATAAAAAAATTCCACGATTATAATGAGCAAGAATAAATTAAAATAATTTTTTACATAATATAATGGATGGATTACAGTAATTTCGTATTAAGAAGGACCAGAAATCCCATTATCTTCCCACCATCGAATACATAAAATATGTATTAAAAATTTAAATAGCTGTATTCAAATCCTATCAACGGACATGACCCTTTTTATAAAACTTCAATTTTACTATGTTTAGTATAAAATTAACATCAATAGAATTTAGGTGATAATTTATCCAAAAAGTGATGAGAACGTATGAAGAAATTTGTTTGGCTAAATTAAAGGAATTAGGAATTGCTACAGCGAAGGAATGGGCTGTGGCTATGGGTTATGAAAGGCATAATGCTCTCGCAAAAGTCATCAAGCGAATTATAAACACTACTCCGGAAAAAATAATTGTAATGTATGAACGAAAACCAAGAAAATACAAAATCAATGATTAAAATAGCACATAATTATCGACACTTAACTATCGAAAAAGTCTAAATTACATGAGATTTTATTAATTTTAGAAAAAACACCCATAATAAGGCTCAATTCCTTTTTTGAAATGAAGCTTCTTTCGAAAACGTTCTTAAAAGATAACATCACGTTCTCTTTTTTATGTTTCCTAACCTTGAGATTTGATATTATCGTCGAAATCATGTCATATAATATCTTTCGATCGTCTTTACTTGCGATTAGTATGGGTTTTACTCCTTTCCCAATGCTCAAGTTGTGAATCTTTTTAAAGATTTCATAGCAGATAATTCCACAAGCTTGGGAAACATTTAATGTTGAGTATATATTTCCTGTGGGGATCCGGATTACTATATCAGATAATTTAATCTCTTCATTTGTTAAACCTCGAGATTCTTTTCCAAACAAAATGGCAATTTTTAATGGTTTTTCCGATAATGGTAAATCAAATTCATGAGGGAGAATAGGTAACCGTTTAATGTTCTGATAATTGCTCCCCTTTGCTGTAGTTCCGATGATTAAATCGAAATTTTGTAAATAATTCGCTAATTTTCGAACATGAGTTTCTTGACTGATATCAGTAATTAAAATAGCGTTATATAATACATCTTTACCATGCATTGCGTATCCTTCAGTTTTTCGGCATAAGATGTTTTCTTTTTTTTCGATTGGATTAAAAATTACCAGATGTTCAAAATCGAAATTTTTCATGATTCGAGCGATAGAACCAATATTGCTCGCGTGTTCAGGTTGAACTAATATGATTGTGAACTCTAAATTTTGAAACTTGGGCGCAATATGAGTTTCTTGAAATTTGTTTAATTCTTTTAGAATGTTTTTCTTATTCATGTCGAGTTTTCACCTAATTGAACTGTGATATACATAAAATATTATATTATTCTTTATTAAATCCGGATTTACCTATGTTAATAGTTGTAAGTCAAGAAAATTAAAGATATAAATACTTGATACTACAAAAAAGAATTATTATGAATCTAAAAAATTTATTAGAAAAAGCTAATAGAAATAAAAAAAAGATCGTTAAAACAATAATCATAGTGATATTTGCTATAATTATCAGTCCTATTGCTTTTTTGGGTTCATGGATAGTCTACATGGATCTAAGACCAGCTCCAAATTATATTTATGACCCGATGTTAGAATTAACTCATTGGACTGTTGTTGATACTGGTGATTTTTTAGGAAAGACGCACAATTCGAATACCGATATGATTTATTATGATAATTATTATTATCTAGTCTTTCAACAGAGCAAATGGCATATTGAAGATACGAATGGTGCATTAGTGGTGGCCAGATCTTCCGATGCGTCTCAAGGTAGTTGGGAAGAGATCCATAGAATTACTCTGCCAAATACGGATGTAAGAGATCCTAAGTTTGCTAATATCAGTAATCGATTATTTATATATTTCCTTCCGAATTATCAATTTGATCCCGCACCCAACACGACTTATTATCTATATAGTGATGATGGTATTAGTTTTACTACTCCTCAAGAACTGAAAGTAAATGTAACTTATAGATATGATACTGGTGTAAAAGAAAATGTTACTACAGGAGGTTGGAATTTTTGGAGACCTAAAACTGCTGATAACGTGAATTGGTATGTATTAGCGAGTGGAAGAAAGTATACAGAAGATCCTGGAAGCATAGGGGATGCTGATGTCACCGGGACGATAACAATTTTATTGACGACAAAAGATGGGCTTAATTGGCATGAAGTAACAGAAGTTTATACTACTCATGGAAATGGAGAAGCTTGTTTGGAATTCTTACCAAGCGGTGAGATCATAACTACTCATCGTGTAGGGTCAATGGGTCTTCCCGGTTATGCGTTCGGTAATCCTCAAGGTGGTACAATAATCGGAACATCATATAATAACCTCCTAAATTATTCTTTTGCGCCTGAATTTCAAACAAGATTAGATGGATCTACCCTATTTTCTCTGGATGGACGTATCTTTGCCGTTGGACGAAATCACTTAGGCCCTCGAGCAGATATGGGGAATCACTTTACAGTAAAAAGAACAGCATTTTATGAAGTGAAACACGATAGATTAGTGCATTTATTTGATTTGCCAAGTAATGGAGACACTGCATATACGGGTGTAGTAGTAAAAGATGGATGGGTTTATACGTCATATTATACTAATCCCATTAATAAAAATTATGCATGGTTTGTTGGTCAGATATTTCTGGTTAAATCAAATATTAGGATTGCAAGATTAAATGCTACTGGATTACTTGCATATGCTGATATAAAAGGAGGTGTATAAATTGGAACAACCTAAAAAAGAAATTCCTGCACAAAAAAATAGAAGATTAGAAAGAAAACATGTAAAATTGATTTTAGAACTATTATTAATGGGGATAGTCGGATTTTTGGTATTTTATCCATTCTTTCTATTTTTCTTTAATTACATGACCTAAACTGAGAGGTGATTAAAATAGAGCGAAATAAAATTTGGGATTCACTAAAGAGAAATAAGAAGAAAATATGGAATATCACGAGAATTGTTTTTTGGTCACTTGTGTTCTTGGTAGCTTTAATTTCTATATATCTTCTATATACAGAATTTCTTTCCTAATTTTTTTATTATTATTTTAAGCATACATAAAGAAAAGATATCACGAAAAATAGATAGTTTGCGCTTATGAGGCAAAATTAAGTTGTCTACTCATTTATGTAATATATAAATATCTAAGTTCTTTATATTTGATTAAGTGTTTATATTACCATAAAACCCTCGATATTATTCTATAAATAAAAAATTGATTCAAATGCTTAATATTAAGAAAAACTTGGATAACTTGCAGTTTATTAATATCAGTACTGATGATTTTACGATATTTGAATGGAAACCAAAGAGATCATATAAAAGTTTCATTTTAGATTTGAACATATTGAAGCAAAATCCTATGAGTGACATATTTTTTCACATGAATAAAGGCAACTTAAAAATTGTACATATTCGTAAAGGAAATATCATTTATTCTGCGGGATCGACTATCGAAATGCAATTTCAATTATTAGAAGCAATTATTGAGCAAGTATCAATTGAATTTAATAAAAAATACGCTGTAGATTATATATTATCATATGAAAATTTCTCTCCTGGTATTTTTAATAAATTTGAAGTGGAGATAGAAGAATTATTGGCGAATTTTGAGAAAAAAGACTTGATAAAAGTAATTAATATTCCTTGCATGGTTTGTAACGTTATAAAACCATTAATTGTAAAGAAAAGTTTTATCAAAAATGCAGAATCATATCCTGTTCCCATAGTATATATCCATGAGGGTCATGCTGTTTTATGTTTTATTGATAAAAATTTTGATGTGCGTGGGGTAGAACTAGTTCACATAACTGGATAGTTATACTTATTGTAAAAACTCAAATTACGATTTTATGTGAAGAGAGATGAAAGAACCTAAAATTGATGAGGATGATCAAGATCTGTTTTATGAATGTGTTTTAAAGAAAACTAAAACAGGCATTACATTTCCAAAGGATCTTAGAGATTTGCTGTTTGAAGAAGACCAAGATACCTTCTTCCGTTTATCTATTCCTATAAAACAAGATAAAATAATTTTAGAAGTAATTTCCGAGGAAGAAGCAAATAATTTAACCAATAAATTGAAAGAAACAAAACCAGAAACAGAAAATCTCCCAAAAGAAGTAAAAAAAATGAGATCTAACACGAAAAGGGCTCCTAATTGGGGTGAATATTTTATTTATGACTTTAAGAATCAAGAAAAGGTAAAGCCCATTTTAGAATCGGCGTTTTACAAATTTGGAGAGAAACCAATCAATATTGAAGATGCCATGGGAAGAGTAAAATACGTTTTAGTCTCCTTTCTATCTTCTACTAAAACCGAAAACTCAAAACTTTATTATACTGTGGAGCGATTTCTAATAGACATCATAAAGCAATATGATCAAGTCAATTTGTTAGATTGGATTTTTGAAATGATCATACCAAGAATTGAATCAAAGTTTCTTTATGAACTAGCCCTCTTAGATCTAGTAGAAATATCATTGTCAACCCAACGATATGAAAAGGCAGAGTTATATATATTCCATATACTCAAAAACATCGACGATTACCCAAAATCAGAAATGTATAATATAATGAATAGTTTCAAGCAATTAGTCAAAAGTCTCAAATATGTTCAAAGATCTGATAAAATTGATATATTACTTAAAGAAAAATTAATGGAATATGGAGAAGGAGTTATTGATATTGACTACAAGATTCAAATTATAGAGTTTCTAGAAGATTTACAATATATCGAATTAGCATATCAGCTTGCAAAAAAAGTGCAATTAGGATTACCACAAGATAGTTTGCGTTTAGAAAGTGTGAGAAAACTAGTAAAAAGGTTACATGTCGCTCCAATATCAGAAAACAAACCTCAATCGAGTATCGATTTTGACAAGCTAGATGAGGATGAAGAGTTTGATGAAAAGGATGACGAAGAATCAGATGAAGATGAAGAAGAGGAGGAAATTTAAGATTGATTTATTCTTTTTCTTCTTCTTTCCGTTTTTCTTCTTCTAATTCTTTAAAAATTACGTCAGCGTGTTCTAATTCTGTTTCCCTGAGCTTTTTTTCTTTTTCTTCAATTTTTTTTTGTTGAAGTTCGATTTCTACATTAGAAAGCTCAGATTCTTTTTCTAATAATTGTTCTTTTATTTTAAGGGTTTTTTCCCTTTCTTGAATGGAAATTTCTTCAAATTGTTTTTCTTTAATCTCGAGTTCAATTTTTTTCTTTTTTATTTCAATATCTTTCTTTTTAAGTTCGATCTTTTTATCAAATATATCATTTTCATCTTTCTTGATTTGTTTTTTGATCTTTTTTGGGAATTCTTCAAGATCAGTGATAGGTTCCACTTCTTTATCAAAAATTTCTTCTTTAATTCTTAAACTCTTTTCTTTTTCATCCATTAATTTTTCTTCAAGTTCAAGTTTTTTCTTTTTTATTTCAATTTCCTTTTTCTTTAATTCAATTTCCTTATCGCTAATTTCATCTTCTTCTTTTTCAATGATTTCTGATTCTGTAAGTTCTTCTTCAACCATTCCTTCAATTTGATCAACTGTAACTATTGCTTTTAGTACTAAATCAGATTTTTGTTTTAATTCTTCATTCTCTGTATTCTCTTTGACTTGATTTGTTAATATTCTCGTTATTAAAGAAGGATTTGATTTACCTATTACTTTCAAGGCTTGAATTGCTTTTTCTACAATAAATTCTTTTTCATCCATTAATCTGGTAGAAATTGAAGCGATAAGTACCTCATCATCAATTATTTTTTCTCCTCCTGCCATAAATATTACTAATTGTAGAGCAGCTTCACGAATATTGGGATCCTCAGAATTTATTAAATCTTCAATGAAGGGTAAGAATAGATCGCATTCATTTTCACAAAATGGTTTTAATAAAAGCAAAAATGAATATCTCAGGACAGAGTCTCTTTTGGACAAATTTTCCAATAATGATGGAAGATCAATTATTAATTCCTCAATTAAAAATCTTAGAACAGTTCTACCTCCATGCTCTGTTAGTAATGTTTCAATAAGGTTTTCTAATCTATCTAAATAGTTTTCATCAGTAGCATCGCCTAAATATAACGCTATTATTTGAACAACATCATCAAAACGTCCATCGTGGATGAAATCTTTAATTTTTGATACTTCTGGATCTTGTTCTTTTTTTTTTTCTTCACTCATGTTAATCTTTCACTTCTTTTTATCATTTATGCCCATATTATATAATAATCATTATAAATTCGATAAATTATGTTGAAAATTAATCGCAAATCTCTATATCGTAAGGGATTTTTTTTCCCCATACCTTCTGAATTCACTCCAAAGTGAATTTTTATGACTAAGTCATTTTGTTTATTTAAATATAAATTAACTTCTTCACAATATTGACTTAATGCATCAAGGTCGTTTGAAAGAATATTCCAAAAATAATCATCAACCTTGTTATCTTTTGTTTCAGGAGGTTCTTTTTTCACGTTTAGCAAAATATCTTCAGGGATTATGCTTTTAATTTCAATTTGATCATCAATTCCTAATTTCAATTTAAATTCTGGAAAATGCAATCGAGCAAACAAATCACATATTCCTTTCAATAGTTCTACACTAGTAATATTATCTCTAGTCGCATTTGACAATACATAATTTTCATTTAGAAACATTACGTGAATTTTTTCCTCAAATTTAAAAATCATAAAATTTTCTTGATCTGTTAATAAATATTGAAAATGTTCATCCCGATTATTAATTCGGTCTTTAAATATTTTAATACAATTTTGAAATTGCTTTTTAGAAATATATAAGTTTAATTTCCTATAATCTCCGTGAAAATAAACGTCTAAAAAATCAATGGTGTAGAGATAAGCATCAGTTGGTTTATAAACGACGGTTTTATTGTGATAATCTCGAAATATAATATTTTTATGCACGCTATAGCAAAATTTTGGCTGATCATCTAAGGTTAGCTTATTTAATAATCGTAATTTTAACAACCATCGTTGCCTGCATCTTGGTTGAAGAGTACAAGCTATCCTATCAATTTGACATTCTTCAAAGCAAAGCTGATTTATCCTTTTGACCATTAATTCGGTAAGTTCGTCAATCTCTTTGTCTAACTGAGAATCTGCTAATAGATTCCTTAAATGAAGCGAATTTAATGGCATTAGAAAAATATAATATGCAAGAAGTTAATTCTATAAACTTTTCAAGGTAAAAAAAATCTTTCTTTTCTAATAATTAATAGCTAATATTTATTATCTCAATTATTCGATTTGGAAGATATTCTCAATTGATCCTAAAACTTTTAGACTCAAATGATATTAATATATATTAGGAAGAGTTTGTTATATGATTATAAAGAATATTTGATATCCCGTAATTTAGAAATGAGTGAAAATCATGTTAAGGCAAATTCATATTTTTTTTAAGAATGAATGTATCTTTAACCATTCTTATGCAATGGGTTTTGGAGACGAAGAATTAACAAATGTAAAAAAAATCATTCAATCGCATTTAGATTTGCCCATGCCTGGAAAGACTTTCGAACGCGCTGTTACCAATTATCAAATATTTCATCGTACTGAAAAGAATGTACTGTTCTTGTTTGTGACCGATCTTGTCGATCAACTTCATAGGGTTGAACCTATAATACTCAAAACTATTGATAAATTCAATGAATTTTTTAAAGTACCAAATGATATAGTTGATTCTATTTCTCATCGACAAGATTTTATAGAATTCATAAATCCATTACAGCATAAGCTCCATTCCAAAATAGCTATCGTTGGACCAACAAATGCTGGAAAAACAGAATTATTTTATCTTCTAAAAAAGGGAGAAACTAAAGAAATAATGAATTTTGCTGTTCTATCGAATTATAGAATTGAAAATCTGAAATTTGAAATATGGGATTTTATTTTAAAGGATAATTTTTCACTTCTATGGTCTAAATTTATAAGCGGTTCTGATCTCATAATACTCTTATTTGATCTCTCAAATTACCATTTAAGCGTAATAGAACATTTTAAAACCTTACAGAAGCAAGAAGGAAAATTATCTAAGTTTCTCATTATAGGAAATAAGCGAGATCTAGTTGAAGATTCTGATATGAAAATAATTAAAAATGAACTAGATCTCAATGAATTTTATGACGTATCGTTAGTTGATTCTGATATAAAACAACATTTTGATTCGATTATATCGAATACTCTTAAACTTAGACAATCACTTCCAAATAATTTCCCTGAGATGATAAAACAAGCAGAAAGATTAGAATTAGAAGGAAAACATGTATTATCTATAGTTAAATATAAAGAGTTGATAAAGATTTGTAATGATTACCAAGATCTGAGTCATATTCAAACATTTAAGGATAAAGTAACAGAAATTCAATCCAAAATCGAAGAACAAAATAAATTGAGGAAGATTCGTGAAAGCAAGGAGAAGTTCAAAGTACCTGGAAAAATCTCATTTTCTCAGAAACCAATGGTAAAAAGTTTGCCTACTAGTCAATCAAATGAAGTAATTGATCAAGTTAAACCGGAATTTTCCATGAATCAAAAAGAAGAAAATGATATTGATCAAGAGTCATCAAAAATTGAAGATCTTACCCTGTTCAGTAAGGAAGATACAAAAAAGAAATCTCACTTTTTAACACCAGAGGATATTAAAATAAAAATTAAGCCAAAATCACAAGAATTTAAACCAGACAAACCAAAAGAAAACACCAATTTCATAATTGGAAAATCAATTGAAGAAAAATCAATTGGAAATGTTGATAACACTGCAGAGTTACAAAAATTAATCGAATTGAAAGGAAGTTCGTTAAGTATTAATTTATGTAAGCAATTAATTAATGATTTACAAACAGCATTATCAAGAACCATTACAAAAGAGGATCTTGAAATGGTTGCTGATGTGTTTGTAAAAAACGAACTCAAGATTTAAGATAATGACTTTATAATTAGTTTAAGGAAAAATATTTAAGAAGAATAGACAATTGATTAATAAGTATAAAATCAAAGTAAAATATATAACTATTTTGCTCTCAACATTAATTCCAGCTAATTGTGATTCTTTGATTTCAGACTTTAGTATTTTGTTATCATAAGATTCAAGATTAATAGTTGATATTGTTATTAGAGTAATTATGATATAGAGCAAATAGATTATTATAATAAATACAATGAAAAAAGTGAATGCTGCGGACGATTTTACTTCTGGAGTGTTTAATACGTCAAATAACATCCAAAAAGAATAAAAGCTTAAAGGAAAAACGAGTATCACTCCAACAAGATATAGTAAATATCTTAGAAACCTTGAATAAATCTTATTCTTTTCAAAAATCATAGGACCATTCTCATGCTTTAAAATAGCTGGATGTAAGACAAATAACATTGTCATTTTAACTAAGATATATAGAGAGAAAATTAAAAAGAGACCGTTTAAATGAACAGGAACTAATAATGAGATTGAAATCAACATCAACATGTTGTTAAAATCTCCAATCATAGAATACCCCAATACTTTTTTAAGTGAAAATGAATGTTCTTCCAGAGAAAAAAATAATTCTTTCAATAAAGAATAAAAAAAAGTAATAATCCCCAAGATTGAAAGAATGGTAATAATTAAACCAAATCCTAAGGATAAAAATTCAAAGATTTGAAGTAATTTAAATAAAATGAAAATTATCGAATAATTTATCATGAAATAGAATAGTAGGTTATAATAAGATCCATCTTGGAATATTCTCTTTAATTGAAGAACTCCAAAAGGAAATATACCACAAGGTATACCAAATCCGAAAATAATCAAGATGATATATATAAAATAAAATTCATTAGATACACCAACATTAAGAATTTCAACAATGTAAATCGTTCCAGTATCAAGTAAAATAATGATACTGAATATAGAGAGCAAAATTAAACTAATTCCAATAGAGGAAAAAAAAGCAATATTCTTCTTGACATCAATTGGTATTTCTTCATAAAAAAGATTAATGCAAAATAAGACAAGTACAAAAGCCAATAATGAAATTAGAGTTAACAAATGGGAAGATGATACAATACCCATAATACCAACTAAAATTAAGAGTGAGATTCCATCTCGAATTGGAACGTTTGCTGATTTTTTATCATAATTCTTATAGATTGTGGCATAAAAAATGCCTCCTACTAGTATTAATTCTAACATAAATAGAACATATCCATCAATAATGAGATATGTCTCATAGAATTGCAAATTAGATAATAATGCTAAAAATAAAGAGAACGTATTGATAATAAAGGCGGAAAATATCGTCCAAAATATGATTTTTTTTCTTTTTTTTATCTCATTTATGAAAAAGAGGGATAATCCTGTTATTAAAATGATGAACATTTCGATTGATAATATTATTGCAAGCATGGCTAATTCTCTTTTTTAATTATTCTTTGATTATTTCTTCTTGGAATATAGATTTAATCATCTTTAAAAAGAACAGAAATAAAACAAAATATATTGTAAAAGCAATGATAAAATTAATGATTGGCATATTAACAAATAAATTCGCTAACACTAATGTTACAATAAAACCTATCGAAATTGAAGAAATAGGAGTGATCTTTTTTATTTTGATGGTTAAATAAAAATATACACTTGCTATAATAATAGCAATAATGATGCCTACGATTATTTCTATCATTATTTTATTTCACTTCTTCTTGATCTTATTATAATTAACATCACGAGTATAAAAAAGTTAATTATAGCAGAATTATATCAAATGACAAACTTTTTTTTTCTCTTTGCACTTTCATGTTTTAAGTTAAATCAATTTTAAAAAAAAGATATGAAATGACTGCTATTAACGATTTAAGAGATTATTTTACTGAAATTAAAAGATTGAATTATATCCATTCATTGTTGAATTGGGATCAAGAAACAAATATGCCAAGTGGTTCAGTTTCGGGAAGAGCAAAGCAACTTTCTTTGATGCAAAAACTAATACATCAAAGATTAACATCTTCAAAAGTAAGTGAATTGATTCAAGAAGCTAAAAAGTTGAAGAACTTGTCCGACATAGAAGCTGCAATGATTAGAGAATCAGAAAGGGAACACTTATTAGCAACAAAATTGCCTGAAAGATTAGTCATGGATATTTCTGAAACGGGTTCCCAAGCGGTAGAGGCTTGGAGAAAAGCGAGGAATAACAAAAAGTTCAAAGGATCTGATTTTGAACCCTTGTTAGAAAAAAACGTGGCTTTACAAATAGAACAAGCAGAAAGACTTGCAACTCACCCCGATTTGTACTCAACTTTAATAGACCTTTATGAACCAGGAGCAACATATAATTGGATTGCTAATATATTCAATAACATACGCCCAAAATTAGTCGATTTTGTTAAGAAATTAGATTCCTCCTCAAGTAAACCTAATCAAGATATTTTAAGAAAAAAATATGATGTAGATAAACAGTTTGAACTAAGTGTTGAGATGATTAAAAAACTTAATTTCGACATCAATTATGGGCGACAGGATAGATCTACTCATCCATTTACAACCTCTCTATCTTCAGTAGACACTAGAATTACAACGAGGACATCTGAAATTTTTCTTAATGAATGCATATTTGGAACAATTCATGAATGTGGACATGCTCTATATGAAATGGGTTTTAAAAAAGAAATACATGACACGATATTAGCGAATGGATG
>Ga0307445_10000180_pt1 | contig 31276 bp, 28 predicted proteins | sample SalMarSW160330MG_FD_202147 | JGI IMG/M metagenome (GOLD analysis project Ga0307445, IMG submission 202147) | Salt marsh sediment microbial communities from the Plum Island Ecosystem LTER, Massachusetts, United States - SW1603-30 | ecosystem: Environmental > Aquatic > Marine > Intertidal zone >... | reverse complement strand
AAAAAGCAATTACCCCCAATACAAAAGCAATTATGTTTTGCACCCCAAATAATCCAACAGGCACTGTTTTTCCTGAAAAGGATCTCCGCAAATTGGCAGAAATTGTTTTGGAAAAAGATCTAAAAGTAATCGTTGATGAAGCTTACGAGTACTTTGTGTTTGACGGCGAAAAACATTTCAGTATGGCTTCTATTCCTGAAATAAGGAAAAACGTTGTTACGGCTTACACTTTTACAAAAACTTATGCAATGACAGGTTGGAGAATTGGATATTTGCATGCTGATGAAGAAAAATTACTTCAAATAAAAAAAGCACATATTCCATTTGCTATCTGTGCCCCGGTTGTCTCTCAATATGCAGCACTTGCAGCTTTAAAAGGAAGTCAGAGTTCTGTAGAAAAATTCAGATCAGAATATTTGAGAGCAAGAAATCTTATGTGCAAAAGGCTGGACAAACTCGATTCGGTCTTTAAATATGTTAAACCAGGCGGTTCATACTTGATGTTCCCTAAGATACTTTCAGATTCTAAAGTAGATTCCATGGAGTTCTGTAAAAAATTATTAGCCGAGGCAATGATCTCTGCCACTCCGGGAATAGCTTTTGGACCAACTGGTGAAGGACACATACGGCTTTCGTTTTGTGTTCCTGAGGAAATGATTAATAAAGCATTTGATAGAATGGAAAAGTATTTCAAGTAAAAAAATGTAAAGATTAATAAATCAGAATAAAAGATATGAAGAAGATTGATCACGGTAACATTCTCTCAATGATTTTATGGTTGGTAGCTCTCCATTCATTTATTGTAGGAATCGGCTTGATTGTTATGCCGCCACAATTAATGGAATTTTTAGGATTCAATTCGGGTGGAGATAGATTTTTTCAAAGTCAGGGCGGTGTGTTTCATATTGTTATGACTATTGCTTATTCTCTTGCAGCCTTAAGAACAAGCAGGTTTGAATGCCTGATCCTCTTTTCAATCATAGTAAAATTTTCCGCAACAATTTTCTTGTTTATATACTATTTCTTTGCAGTTCAGATATGGATGGTGTTACTATCAAGTATAACAGATTGTTTGATGGGAATCGTAATACTGTGGATGTATGTATTATATAGTCAAAAAATCAAAATCCATTAGAATGATAAACAAAAATCCATCGATTGTAATAACTGGAGCTTCCGGTTTCATCGGACGTTATATTCTCGATAACATAAAAGAAGAGTATAGCATTTATGCCATAGCCCGCAGATCCCGTAAGGAAGCAAACGTCCCATATCATCATAACCTTAATTGGATTCAGTGTGATATTACTAATTGGAAAACACTCAGTGAAGTCAGACAGTATTTAATTGATCGGGGTGGAGCTGACTTCGTTGTTCACCTAGCTGCCTTTTATGATTTTACTTACAAAGATAATCCGGAATACTCACGAACAAATATCGGAGGCACAAAAAATATTTTGGAATTTACCCGGGGTATTAATGTAAAGCGTTTCTTATTTGCTAGTTCCGTTGCTGCTTGTAGTTTCCCTTCTAACGGAGGCGTTATTAATGAAAAATCAAGACCGGATGCTGATTATGCATACGCCAGAAGTAAAAAACTGGGGGAAGATTTAGTAAGGCAATACTCACAGTATTTCCCTTGCTCTAATATCAGATTTGCCGCGGTATTCAGTGACTGGTGTGAATTTGCTCCGCTATATAAGTTCTTATCTAGATGGCTCTCAAAGAAGATTGATTCTCGAATATTAGCAGGAAAGGGAAACTCTGCAATTCCATATATACATATACATGATCTATGTCAGCTATTAAAAATTATTTTTAGAGAAACTGATAATCTTCCTGCATATGACATTTACAACGCCAGTCCTGATGGTTCAACTTCTCACCGTGATTTATTTGAGATTGCAACAAGGTATTATTTCGGTAAATCAATTAAGCCTTTTTACCTGCCTAAGTTGTTGGCATACCCTGCCATTATTCTTCGAAGTTTACTTAAAAAAATACACCTCACGTGCGAAAAACCGTTTGAGAGATTTTGGATGATCAGATATATTGATTTAAAACTAGATATCGATTCGTCCTATACACGTAATGTCCTTAGCTGGGCTCCCACACCGCGTTATCATATAAACAGGCGGTTACTTTTTCTGCTAGAAAAGATGAAAAGCCATGTTGACGAATGGAGAGTAAAAAACGAAGCTGCATTAAAGCGCGTTGCAGGAAGAATAAATTTTAAGATCTACGAAGAAATGATTCAAAGGAAAGAGAAGTTATTAGCTATAATAAATGATACTATCATTTTTAAAGATGAAGAGAATAAATTTCAACGATACCGGTTACTTAAACACGAAGATTTTCAGTGTTACATCAGCACGCTGTACCATCTTTTGATGGCGGCAGTAAGAAGCGGCGACAGAAGTCTTATGCTCAAGTATATTGATGATATAGCAATACGTAGATTTGCAGAGGGTTTCGAACCAGAAGAATTGTGTAACACTTTATCAGTATTTAGTGAGATCATAATTAAAGAGCTTACATATGATAAGGATCTCAAAAAAATCCGTCAGGATGTCTATCATTATATTGGATTAACCTTACAACTTGCACAGGATGAAATCGAAGATCTTTACGAGAATCTTTTAGAAAAGATACCAGGAGGAAAAATTGATAAGTCGTCCTTACTCCCCGACTGTAAAGAACTTCAAAGAAAAATTCGTCAGCTAAGTGCATTCTATCAGATATCCCCGGATGAAAGCAGATATAATGAACTCATAAATAATATAAGATAAGAAATATTTATCACTTGTGATATTTAAATAAATTGCATTTAACAGACAATGAAATTATCAACAAGAAATTCGTTATTAGGAAAAATTGCAGATAAGCTTAACATAAATATAAAGTTCAATGAATACACAAGAATATTTGTTGATCCACATGATACTGCTATAGTTAGTCCTGTAGAAGCTAAAGTAATGCACATAGGAAATATCAATCGAAACGGCGTGCTCATATCAAAAAATAATAAAGAAATTTTATTGTCAGATTTTATAGATCATTATGCTAATCAATTTTTAGGTGGTATGTACATTAATTTTTATTTGAGCCCTTCTAACAAACATTTTTGGGTAACTCCTTGTGAAGGAATGTTTATATATACTCAAAAGAATGAAGGGAAATCGCGGCTACCAGTATATATAGGATTAGAAAATCTTCTCGGAATAGAGATGTTCAGCAAAGCAGTAAAAAAGAATGCATCTATTGGTTCTGTTTTTAAAACAAAAGATTTTCTCATGGCATTAATTGCAATTGGATCATTAAATGTAAACAGAATACATATAGACTATGAAGAAATGCGGAATTATACGAGAGGAACACCTTGCGGATATTTTAGTATTGGTTCGTCTTTGCTTTTGTGTTTTCCCAATCATTTAAAAATTTTAATTAAAGAAAAATCAAATGTTGAAATTGGTCAGAGGATATTGATTTGAAGAAATATGAATTAAAACTTTATCCCGATCCAGAGCTAAGAAAAATTGCATCGCCTGTAATAAAGGTCAATGATATAATCCTCCATTTGATTAAAAAGATGTCGAAAATTATGTATAGCCATAAGGGTATAGGATTGGCGGCATCGCAGGTAGGAACTTTGGAGAGAGTTATAATTGCGGATATCGGAGAAGGTTTAATCTCAATGATAAATCCTGAGATACTCACAGGATTTGGTGAAGATTATATGGAAGAAGGTTGTTTAAGCTTACCTGACACTGTGGTTAATGTTAAAAGACAGCAATCTGTCTTTGTCCGTTATTTAGATAAAAATGAAAAAGAGAAAGAATCTGAGTTAGATGGTCTTAAGGCACGAGTTATTCAACATGAGATTGATCATTTAAATGGAGTATTAATTATTGATTATGCAGCTTTATCGGAAAGATTAAACGTGATAAGCAAATTAAAAATTTAAAAATGAAGACCGTTTTAAAATTTCAGAAGGTCATATTACTTCTACTACTACAAATATTTTTTATAGGTGAATTATCGATGCCACAAATAAAAAATGGAAATAACGACAAAGTTGAAACTGTAAGCATCACGGTTGTATATGATAACAATCCTTTTCTGAAAGGTTTGCAAACCGATTGGGGATTTGCTTGTCTGGTCGAGGTTGGAAAAACAAGGCTGTTATTCGACACGGGTGATAACGGAAATATTTTATTGAGCAATATGGCAAAACTAAATATTAATCCTCAAAGTATAGATTTTGTTTTCTTATCTCATTTTCATCACGATCATACCGGAGGATTAAGAGAGTTTTTAAATAATAATCCCAATGTAACAGTCTACTTTCCGCAATCATTTCCCATTCAACTGATTGAGCAGATAAAAAAATCCGGGGCAATACCGGTGCCAGTTTCTTCGTTTCAAGAATTACAAACAAACATTTTTTCGCTTGGTGAATTCGGAGGTGTTATTCCCGAACAGGCACTAGCAATCCGAACACCAAAAGGCATTGTTGTTATTACCGGCTGTGCTCATCCGGGAATTATTAACATTCTGGAAAAAGCGAGGAGTTCTTTCCCTGATGAATTGATTTACCTTGCTATGGGAGGATTTCACCTGCACCGGCAGACGGAAGATGAAATAAGCAGCACAATAAATACAATACTTAAAATGGAGATACGTACTGTTGCACCTTCTCATTGTTCGGGGGACAACGCACGTAATATGTTTAATGAAGTCTATGGTTGCAATTACATTGAAATCGGGGTGGGTGCGGTTATACGAATTAAATAATAAAAGCACATAAAAAAGATGGCGAGAACTGAACCTTTTAACAAATACTTAGACGAATATGAGAAGTGGTTTCAAGAGAATCATTTTGTTTATGAATCTGAAATTGAAGCAGTAAAACAATTTATTCCCAAAGGCAAAAAAGGGATTGAAATCGGAATCGGAACGGGAAGATTTGCACTTCCATTTGGAATCAGAGAAGGCGTAGAGCCATCTTGTGTTATGCGTCATTTTGCATTACATAAAGGGCTTGAAGTATACGATGGAATAGCTGAAGAATTACCTCTGGCAGATGAATCTTATGATTTTGCCTTGATGGTAACAACAATTTGTTTCGTTGATGATGTGAAGAAAGCATTTCAGGAAGTGAAAAGAATATTAAAGTCTGGCGGAATTTTTATTATAGGTCTTGTTGATAAAGATAGTTCACTCGGTGAAACTTATGAAAAAATAAAAGATGAGAACAAGTTCTATCGTTATGCTACTTTCTATTCTGTTGAAGAAGTGAAAAAATTATTGGAAGAAAACAGATTTAAAAATATTGAAATAGTTCAAACCGTATTTGGTGAATTGCCAAATATTCGTAACCTTCAACTGTCCAAAGAAGGTTGTGGTGAAGGAGGATTTGTTGTAATAAATGCAACTAAAGTGGTTGAGTAGAAACTCCATATAATTGAACTTATATAAAGGCAATAAATGTTTTTAAATATCGTTTTGGTAAAAATGTTAAGATTAATAAGGAGGTATTAAAATGGCACTAATGATAACAAATGAATGTATTATTTGCGGTGCCTGCGAATCTGAATGCCCAAATAATGCAATAACTGCCGGTGATGCTGTTTATGAAATAAATCCGGACTTATGTACTGAATGCATCGGGTATTATGATGAACCCAACTGTAGTTCTGTATGCCCGATTGAAGAGGCAATAGTTGTAAATCCGGCTTGTCGGGAAACAAAGGAAGAATTGCTAAAGAAGAAAGAATTGTTAAGCAAAGGTTAAAGGAGAAATATGAGAGCCATTGAAAAATCCGGCTTTAGTTTTTTCCAACCAAGTTGGCTAAAATGAATAAAAAATCTTTGTTTCATATTAATTTCAACAGAATAAGAATGATTTTGAAAATTTATAAGATGATCTGGCTTCTTACACTAATTGCAGTTTTTTCAATTATTGTTAACAATAGCATTTTCATTCATACACATATTTTACCGGACGGGAGAATAGTAGAGCATGCCCATCCATATAATTCTTCCGATAAAAACTCCGATTCAAAGCAAAACCATCACCATACAAAGCAAGAATTTCTTCTACTGGATAATATCTATCATCTATTAAAAAGAACACACTTTATTTTTGTTGTAATACTTTTTTTCTTCTCAATAGTCTGCGAACATCTAATCCTCAAATTTAAAACGTCCTATTCAGCAAGCATTAAGAAAATAAAATTATCTCGAGCACCTCCGCGTTTACTGTTTTCTCAATGGCCTATTTCATAGCCGATAAATTGTTCTATCAAATACTTTGTAAGCATTGTTAAATTTTACAATGGAAACAGTAATGAAAATAATTTTCTTGTATTCTTTCGTTTTTATATGCTCTATTAATTTATTATCGCAACCTCGGAATCCTCAAATAGAAGGATATGTCTTTTCAGAGAATAAACCCTTGGAAGGAGCAAACATAATTCTTAAGGGAACAACAATGGGTGCAGTAACCAACAAAGATGGTTACTACCAATTTACAAATGTACCGAGAGGTAATTTTATTTTAAAAGCATCATACATAGGATATAAATCCCAGGAAGTTGTAGTCAATTTAAGAGGGCATCATATTTCTAAAATAAATTTTGATCTGGAGGAAGATTTAATCCAAACCGAAAATGTAGTAGTAAGTGCAAGCCGACAGGAAGAAAATAGAAAGGAAGCATCAATTGTTGTTAATGTATTGGGTTCAAAAACATTCGAATTAACGAACTCACTAAACCTGGCAGATGGTCTGTCTTTTATACCCGGATTAAGACTTGAAACTAACTGTCAAAACTGCGGTTTTCAACAGGTGCGTATAAATGGATTAGAAGGACCGTATTCACAAATACTGATTGACGGTAGACCCATTTTCAGCGCACTCTTCAGCGTTTACGGCATCGAACAAATTCCGGCAAATATGATTGACAGAGTAGAAGTAGTCAGGGGGGGCGGTTCAGCATTATATGGTTCAAATGCAATAGGAGGTACAATCAACATCTTAACAAAAGTCCCTTTGAAAAATTCATTCCAGATTGCAAGCAACTTATCCTTTATAGATTCCAGAATACCTGATCAAACCACAACATTAAACGCCTCATTAATTAGCGATGATTACAACACCGGCATATTTGTTTTTGGCACTTTCCGAAAAAGAATGCAGTATGATGCGAATGGCGATGGCTTTTCGGAACTCGGGAAAATCGATAACCACATGTTAGGATTTAAATCTTTTTACAAGCCTTCAACACAAAGTAAAATTAATATTGAATACCATACGATGCTTGAGTTTAGAAGAGGCGGAAACAAATTCGATTTACAGCCCCACGAAAGCGATATTACCGAACAAATTCAACATCTTATTAATAGCGCTAACGTAGATTATTCTTACATAACAAATAGTTCTACTTTTAACACATATTTTTCATTACAGAATATAGAAAGAAAAAGTTATTACGGGGCGCAACAAGATCCTAATGCATATGGTTCAACAACCGATTTTACTTTTGCATCCGGTATTCAATACAGTCATAATTTTGAACGGTTGATTTTTTCGCCTGCTATTTTAACAACGGGAGTTGAATATCAATCGAATAACCTTAATGATAAAATGCCGGGGTACAATAGAGAAATTGACCAGAGGATTCAAATTGCCGGACTCTACCTGCAAAGTGAATGGAATTGGAATAAACTAAAATATCTGGTTGGTGCTCGTTTAGATAAACATAATTTAATTGATAATATCATAATAAGCCCGCGCACAACCCTTTTATACAGATTTACAGAGGAAATTCAAACCAGAGTTATATACGCTAAAGGTTATCGGGCGCCGCAATCATTTGATGAAGATTTACACATTACGGCAGTTGGGGGGGAAGTAATTCTAATACGATTGGCAGACGGTTTAAGAACGGAAAATTCTAATACCTTTAGTGCATCATTGGATTTATACCCTTCATTTGGAAAAATGCAATCAAATATTTTACTTGAAGCTTTCTACACAAAGCTTAAAGATGTTTTTGTTTTAAATGAGGTGGGAATTGATTCTCAAGGAAATAAAATAGTTGAACGACAAAACGGCTCCGGTGCCGAGGTTTATGGTTTTAACTTCGAAGTAAAATTTGTTCCTATTGAACAAATTAGCTTGCAATTTGGATTTACCGTCCAAAGAAGCTTGTATATTCAACCCCAGCAATGGTCGGATGATGCAACTCTTTTGCCAACAAGACAAATGTCGCGTACTCCGGATAGATACGGGTATTTTACTTTGTATGTAAAACCGGCAACGAAACTGGCTATTTCTTTCTCCGGTGTTTATACCGGCAGTATGTATATACATCATTATGCTGGATATATTCCATACGATGTTCTGGAAAAAAGTGAAGACTTTTTTGAGCTTAATACTAAAATGACTTATACTTTTTTACTTCCAGATAAGCTGGGTATTCAATTCTTCACAGGGATTCAAAACATTTTCAACAGTTATCAAAAAGATTTTGATAAAGGAATTTTTAGAGATGCCGGATACATTTACGGTCCGTCAAGATCCCGAACACTTTTTTTTGGAATAAAGACATTTAACTGAATCAAAGGATAATTTCTATAACAACTGCGTGTTGATGCAAAGGAACCGATATTAGATGCTACACATCATATTTAATAGTAAAATAGAGTTTTTATATGAAGCTTGGGATTGTAACACTTCGCAATAGCTTTTTTATGAGCGCTGTAAAAACTGGGTATGGTGATTCAGAAGGAAATATATCCGCAAGACATCTTGCATTTTGGGATAAACGTTCTAAGCACGTTGCCGCAGTAATTTTTGAACCATTCTATATCGATAAGAAAGTCCGCGAACTTCCGACTCAAATCGGAATTGATAACGATGATAAAATTGAAGGACACAAACGATTAGTTGAAACCGTTCACCAAAACGGAGCAAAAGCAGTAGCCCATATAAATCATCCGGGAAGAATGGCAAATCCCAAATTAACCGGTAATATTTATTTCTCAGCTTCGGATATTCAATGTCCGAACGGCGGTCAAAAACCAGTAGCTCTTTCCCATGATGAAATAAAAACCGTTCAGCAACAGTACATCGATGCTGCAATAAGAGCAAATAAAGCCGGATATGATTTAATCGAATTGCAATTTGGTTTAGGTTATTTAATTGCTCAATTTTTATCTCCGTTAACTAATAAACGGAATGATAAATATGGAGGGAGTTTAGAAAACCGTCTCCGTTTCGGAACAGAAATTCTTCAAGGAATAAAATCGGAAGTTCAATTGCCTGTTATCATTAGAATCAGCGGAGACGAAAAATTCACCGGCGGTTTAACAATTGAAGACTCTATTCAAATAGTAAAACTTCTTGAAAACGAAAATGCTGCTGCCATTCATGTTACTTCCGGTAATGTTTGTGAAAGTGCCGCTTGGTATTATCAACATCAATTTATTCCTAAGGGTGTTACATGGCAATTAGCAAAAAGAATAAAAGAAAATAGTTCACTGCCGGTAATTGGAGTTGGACAAGTTACAGAACCGGCCGATATCGCAACAATTTTTAATGATCAAAAAGCAGACTTTATTGCAATCGGCAGAGCATTAATTGCTGATCCCGATTTTGTGGGTAAATATTTACAACTAGTAGAAGGAAGAATTCGTCCGTGCAGTTCATGTTTAACAGGCTGTCTGGGTAGAATAAAAATTGGCAAAGGTTTGCAGTGTGAAATAAATCCCGAAGTTGGAAGAGAACTTGAACTACTTGTTCGCGCAGATGAAACAAAAAATTATGCTGTTGTCGGTGGAGGAATGGCAGGAATGGAAGCTGCGATTACATTACAGCAACGTGGACATAAAGTGACATTATTTGAAAAAGATGAACTGGGTGGTCAATTCAATTTAGCCCCACTTCCTTCTGGGAAAGGGTCATTGCAGAAGCAAATCGATTATTTCAAACACGAGGTAGCAGACATTCCTGTTATCAAGAAAGAAGCAAAGGCAGAGGATCTGATTGGAAAATACAATGGAGTAATTTTAGCCACAGGATCAAAGCCATTCATTCCCCAGATTGATGGTCTTAAAGAATACAAATGGGCGGAAATTTTGTACGAAACAAATGTTCCCCAAAACAAAAAAGTACTTATAATTGGCGGTGGTCTAATTGGTATTGAGATAGCAAATACATTAACTGATCACGGTAATAAAGTTACGATTGTTGAATTATTAGAGGATATAGGTCGTGATATGGAAATGGTATCGCGAAAGCTTAATTTAATGAAGCTGCAAAAGAATGGCGTACCGGTTTACACAAATACTAAAATCGTTCGGGTAGAAGGTTCTGCCGCTATCTTACAAAAACAAAATGAAGAACAGGAAATTAGAATAGAAGACATAGATGTTTATGTTTTTGCAGCTGGTATGCATTCCGAAAAAGAATTGTTAAGTAAATTAGAAGATCAAATTTCTATTTATACAGTTGGGGATGCAGACAATGTTGGCGATGTTGTCTCAGCTATTCAAGACGCATATTTTACATGTAAAGAATTATAAATAAATAGAGATTCAATAATGTTAATATTACTTGGTTCAGATGGAAATAATTTGGAAAGTCCAATTGCAAAAAGGTTTGGTCACGCAAATTATTTTATCCTTTTCGACACTGAGAAAAAATCATTTGAAGCAATTAAAAACATAGATGAGGGGCATAACCATGATAATCTTCGTGTCTTTTTAGATAAAGGCGTTGAAGCATTTATTGTTGGTAATATTGGTCCCCATGCATTTGAAATTATGAGCACACCTAAAAGTAAAATATATCTTGGCAGAAAAATTTTGGTTAGAGAAGCAATTGAGAACTTTATTAAAGGTGAATTGTTGCAACTGTCTGAACCAACAGTAAAAAAAAGCATAGAACATGGACATCATTCTCATAGACATAGACATGGGTAAAACATAATGAAACAAAAAGCAATACAAGATTACTATCCCGATGACGTAGCTCATTGCTATGGATGCGGAAAACTAAATGAGCACGGACATCAGATAAAAACCTTTTGGGATGGTGATGAAACTGTAACCAGGTTTACACCGAAAGAATATCACACAGCAATTCCCGGATATGTTTACGGTGGATTAATTGCATCGCTAATTGATTGCCACGGAACCGGAACTGCTGCTTTAGCCGCGTACAGAGCAGTGGGAAGAGAGTTTGATACAATGCCTCCATTCCGTTTTGTTACTGCTTCACTACAAGTTGATTATTTGAAACCGACTCCTCTTGGCGTTGAACTTGAATTGAGAGGAAGGATTTTAGAACTGAAAGGGAAAAAAGTTATTTCTGAAATAACAGTTTCAGCAGAAGGAGAGGTCACCGCACGGGGCAAAGTTGTCGCCGTACAAATGCCGGCCAATATGATTAATTGGGTTAAACATCTTAGCTGATATGGAACTATTTATAAATGTTTTAAAAGAATCATTAAAAGTTACACTCTTTGTTTTGTTAATGATGATTGCTGTTGATATTATAAATGTTAAAACAAAGGGTAAGTTAGAGTCGATTCTTCAAAGGGGAAATAAATGGAAACAATATTTTATTGCTTCATTACTCGGCACAGCACCCGGCTGCCTTGGTTCTTTTGCCGGCGTCTCGCTTTACATTCACGGTATGATTAGTTTCGGCGCTCTTACAGGTTTAATGCTTGCTACAGCCGGTGACGAACAATTCATAATGCTAGCTGTGATTCCAGAAACGGCATTAATTATATTTGCAATACTTTTTCTACTCGGTATTATAGGCGGGTATCTTACAGATTACTTTACGAGAAAATTTAAAATACAAACTTGTAGTGATTGTGAGTTTAAACAATATCATCCCGGACAGGAAAGCTATAAACATTACTTTAGAGATCATATCTGGACACATATTGTAAAAGGTCATCTGTTAAGAATTTTTCTATGGACTTTCTGTGCATTGATTGTTGTGGAATATGGAATGCATTTTATTGATTTAAAGAATATAACCTCCGAATACACTTTTTTACTTTTGATTCTTAGTGCACTTATTGGATTAATACCGGAATCGGGTCCACACCTGATTTTTGTAATGCTATTTTCAAATGGCTTAATTCCTTTCTCAGTCCTTTTTACAAGTTCTATAGTTCAGGATGGACATGGTATGCTACCTATGCTTTCTTACTCAGTTAAAGATTCTATATTAGTAAAAGTTTTTAATCTAGTTTTTGGATTAGTATTTGGAATATTTTTATTCATAATCGGTTTATAAAAAGAGTAAAAAAAATGAGCTTATATCCTGACTGTATTCCCTGCATTCTTAACCAATGCTTATATGCTGCACGAATAGCAAAAATAAATGATGAAAAAATTCAGATGGAAATAATGAAACAGGTTATTAAAGAATTAAATAATATTGATAATATTGAATCCGCTCCGGAACTATCAGGAATTATTCAAAATATTGTAAAAGCTTATAGCGGCATAGATGATCCTTATGAGGAGATAAAGGAAATAAATTTAAAGAGAGCCTTAAAATTTATTCCATATTTAAAAACATATATAAACAGCTCAGATAATAAACTTGAGAAAGCTGTAAGAGCAGCAATTTCAGGTAATATAATAGATTTAGGAGCTAATCCTGATTTTAATTTAGAAGATGAAGTAAACCGGATAAGTTCCAATAATATTTTGCTTGATGATTATCCGTCATTTAAAGAAGAAGTTAACAAAGCAGAGTATATTTTATATATAGGAGATAATGCTGAAGAAGCTGTGTTTGATAAATTATTAATTGAACAGATGCAGCCAAAAAGAATAATTTTTGCTGTAAGAGATAACCATATTTTAAATGATGTAACTGTAGATTTTGCAAAGAAAATAGGATTAGACAAAATTACTGAAGTAATATCAAGTGGAAGTAAAATTGCCGGAACAAATATGAAAGAAACCAACAAAGTTTTTAATGAATATTTTTTTAACGCGCCTGTTGTAATTGCAAAAGGACAGGGGAATTATGAAACTCTGGAGAACTGCGGCAGGGAGATTTTTTATATGTTTAAAGTTAAATGTGAAATGATTGCAATACGGACAGGGTATAAAATTGGAACAAGTGTGCTGTTAAAAAGCCCCAAATAGAAAGTAATTAATAATATATGAAAACTTTGAAGTAGAATTGGAAAATGATATTGACTTTGTTTGCAGACACAACTAAATTAATGAAAAATTATTTATCTGGACTTCTATTAACAACTTTTTTGATTTTTAGTTGTTCATATTCATTTAGCCAAACAGCCTCATTAAAAGGTAAAGTTACTGATTCACAAACCGGCGGACCTATCAGCGAGGCAGTCGTTTTTGTTTCTTACGGTTCGATGGCTTACACTGATAATAACGGAGAATTTTCAATTACCGGTTTGAAGGCGGGGAATGTTCAAATAAAAATATCACGCATCGGTTACCGACTCTTAACTGAGAATATAAATTTAAGCGGTGAAGTAGAAAAGAATTTTTCTCTTCTGCCATCACCGATTGAATTCGGGGAAGTAATTGTAAGTACAACACGATTCAATAATTACCTTCGCAACTCGCCATATTCTGAATTGATGATAAGCGAAGATAAATTAGAAGAAAAACCATTTCAATCATTACCCGATGCACTTAAGACAGAACCCGGACTTTCACTAATAAGTGAAGGTGCCTGGGGTACGGAAATAAATATTCGCGGGCTGAGTCGTGAAAATGTTGTTGCACTGGTCGATGGAAACCGGCTGGCTACTTCAACCGATGTTGCTGCCCGTTTCTCTTTGATCAACCTAGGAGATGTTGAGAGAATTGAAGTTATAAAAGGTGCATCTTCTTCAGTTTATGGTTCCGGTGCTACTGGCGGAATTGTAAACATCATTACAAAATCTCCTTCATTCAATAACAATTTTATGTTGAAAGGAAACATTTCAACAGGTTACAATACCGTGAACAATTCTTCTATGTCATTCGGTTCATTGTTTGGTAGCGGATCGTTCTGGTCATCAAAAATAAGCGCATCATACAGGAAAGCCGGAAATATACAAACGCCAATAGGTGAACTTAAAAACAGTCAGTATGAGGATTACAGCTTGTCCGGAAACTTAAATGTTGTGCCGTTGACCAATCAAACATTAAAACTTAACTATCAATTATTCAAAGCAAATAATGTGGGAATACCAGGTTCATCGGTTTTTCCTACAATTGCAGATGTAAGATATCCTGAGGAAAAAAGAGAACTAATTTCAGCGGGATATGAAATTCAAAATATTACTTCATCCTTCTATAAACTTTCACTAAAATATTCTTATCAGTTTATTAAAAGAGATGTTGAAAATATTCCGCACGTGGTAAAAAACATTGATGCAACATCCACAACACCGGCAAAAAGAATAAGCGTGCTTAGCATAACACCGGGAGCAGATCATAAAAACAACAACCTGCAGTTTCAGGGAAATTTTCTTCTTGCACAGAACAACAATCTTGTTGCAGGATTAGATTACTGGGATAGAAGTTACAACGGTTTCAGGCAAAAAAGTCAGCAAATTGAAGTGCTTAATGATCAGGGCGAAGTTATAAATACTATGCATAAAACTGTTGGGGAAAAACCCTTACCTGATTCAAAGTACAGAAGTCTTGGAATATTTGCACAGGACGAGGCGGAGCTAATCAAAGAAAAATTATCCATTTCGCTTGGTGCACGTACAGACTTCATAAATGTTAAAGGGGAAAAAACTCTTAATCCCGTTTATGAAATAGTTAACGGAACGACAAACTATTCTCCTGCAGGGCAAAAAACAATCTGGAATAAAATTGATGTAAATGATGTTGCATACAGTGCAAACGTTGGATTAAAATATTCTCTCTATGATAATCTTGATCTTACACTTAGTCTTGGTTATTCTTTTCGTTCTCCATCGCTCGAGGAAAGATTCCAATACATTGATCAGGGAAGTTATGTTAAACTTGGCAATCCCGATCTTAAATCCGAAAAAGGGAAATCTGCCGATCTTGGAATTCGCTATTACTTGTCGGACTTCAAATTTGTTTCGAGTTTATTCTTCAATTATTTCTCCGATCTCGTTGTTGAAAAACCGGGAACGTACGAGGATAGACCGGCTTTCATAAAAACAAATATTGGTGAAGCAAGATTATATGGTTTCGATTTTAGAAGTGATTATAATTTCTACCGTGATTTCGTCGGATATCTCGTAGCTTCTTATGTAAAAGGAGATGATATTACAGGAAGTGGAAATCTTCCGCAGATTCCGCCGTTAAATGGAACTCTCGGATTAAAACTCAGTTTGTTTGAACAACTGGATGCGGATTTATCTTCAACGGTTTATGCTGCACAGAAAGAAGTTGCGGAAGGAGAAATAACAACCGCGGGTTATGCTGTCTTCAATTTAATGCTAAATACAAAACCGGTTATTTTTTCTTCTATCAGTTTCAGGATTTTTGCGGGTGTTGATAATATTCTTGATAAAAGTTATCGGAATCATTTGTCTACTACGAGAGGAAGTATTACAATTGAGCCAGGAAGAAATTTTTATATAAAACTATTAACCAGTTTTTAATAGCAAAGGAAAAAGTATTTGAAGATTGAAAATCACATTGATAACCTCGATCTATGGCAAATCAGCACTAACCATGAGGTAATTAGTCCATTAATTAAAATTAATATTGAACACCTAAGGCGTTCTTTTTTTTGTTGGGTAATCTTGATTATAAATATTGAATTCCTCCGTAGGAGTCCTTCGGACTAACGGAATTCTGTATGAAAAAATCCCGTAGGGATTTAATATTTGTAGTTGAAGTATTCCCTACAAATTAAAGAACCTCGTAGAGGTTCAACATATCTATTATAGAAGTATAGAATTGTAAATATGAACTGGTTTTTGCTGGCTTTTATATCTGCTGTTTTTTCTGCAGTCTCGGCTGTCTCGGAAAAGAAAGCGCTGTTCTCACTCGATGCGTTTAACTTTTCATTTCTCATTTCTGCTGTTACACTTCTATTTTGTATCCCGTTTTTTATGAACATTAACAATCAGGATATTTTTTCGGTAAGCATGCAGATTCTGTTTCTTAAAGCGATATTGAATGCAGCAGCATTTTTATTCGTGATGCTATCGATTAAAAATCTTGAGATAAGCGAAGCACTTCCATTGCTAGCATTAACACCGGGGTTAGTTGCGGTATCGGGCGTTCTCTTTATAAATGATACCTTAACATTATTCGAATGGTTCGGAATATTTTTGATGTTAGCAGGTACATACATCCTTGAGATAAAAAAGAACAGCAAAAATTATTTTGAACCGTTTAAAGGATTGTTCAACTCAAAAAAATACCTTTATGTTTTTTTAGCTTTAATTCTGTTTACGGTTACATCTCTTTTAGACAGGGTACTTCTAAAAGATTATAATCTGCCTCCATATACTTTTATGGCATTTCAGCAGTTGTTTTATGCTATCATTTTTGCGGTTGTTGTTTTATTAAAAAATAAAGGAATAACTCAGCCATTTAGTGAACTAACAAAAAAAACTTTTTATCTTGTTGTTATTGTTTCCGTATTTACGGTTATATACCGTTACACGCAGATCGAGGCGACAAAGTTAGCCCCAGCTGCCCTTGTGCTTTCGGTTAAACGGCTTTCGGTTTTGATGGCAATAATTTTTGGTGGGAGGCTGTTTAGCGAAGATAATTTGTTAAGAAGAGTGATTGCTGCAATAATAATTCTGGCGGGGGCAACAATTTTAATGAACAGTTAAATATCTATACATAACTCTCTGATTTTTCTCCATAAAGTAGAGCGATGCATACCAAGTTCAATTGCGGCTTTTGATTTATTACCGTTGTTTCTCTTTAACGATTCAATAATTAATTCACGCTCATTCTTTATGTTACTCGATACTGCTTTTGACATGAAGTGTTCATCAATTATAGATTCCGGTAGATGTTCCGGTAATATAGTCCCGTTCCGGCACATTACAAAAGTGTGCTGTATAGCGTTTTCCAGTTCACGTACATTCCCGGGAAAACTATACTTCCTCAAAATTCCTAAAGCTTCAGGAGATATTCTTTCTACTGCGTTTCTATTCTTCTTCCTGTACAATTTTAAGAAGTGATCTACTAAAAGGGGAATATCTTCCGGTCTGTCTTTGAGAGGAGGAATTTTAATGTTCATAACATTAATTCTGAAATAAAGATCTTCGCGAAATTGATTTTGTTCAATTTCCAACTTCAAATCCGAATTGGTTGCAGCGATAATTCTTGCATCGGAATATAAAGTTTTTGAGGAACCCAGGGGGCGGTATTCTCCGTTATTAAGAACTCGTAAAAGCTTTACCTGCAAAGAAGTATCCATTTCACTTATTTCATCAAGAAGGAGAGTTCCACCATTTGCTAGACAAAATTGCCCCGGCTTATCATGCTTGGCATCCGTAAAAGCACCTTTTTCATAACCGAAGAGTTCCGATTCCAGAAGCTGTGCAGGAAGGGCAGCACAATTTATTTTTATGTAAGGTCCGTATTTGCGGGGGCTAAGATTGTGAATTACCTGTGCAAATAATTCTTTCCCGGACCCACTTGGACCCTCAATTAGTACGTTGCAATCGGATTCGGCAATATTGGAGAGCAAGCCGATGATTTGCTGCATTTGTGAATTAACACTTACAATTTCTTCAATTGTTCTTTTTTTGTTGATACTTTCCCGAAGGTGTTCCAATTCCGAAATATCTTTAAATAATTCAACTGCCCCGATAACCCTGTTACTTTTATCTTTTAACAAGGTAGTTGTAACACTGATAGGAATCTCACAGCCATATCGGGAAATAATGGTTACACGAATATTTTCAATCGGTTCTTCGGTTTTAAGGGTATCCTTCAGAGCGCATTGTTTATTACAAATGTCTGTGCGGAATACATCGAAACAATGTTTGTTTATTGCCTCTGACGCACTGAACCCCGTGATTTCCTCTGCAGCGCGGTTAAAGGAAGTAATTTTACAATTTTTATCAACTGTAAATATACCGTCGCTTATACTATTAAATATAATTTGACTTAACTCTTCGTCCATCTCAAGTCGCTCAATTTCTTACTTCCGGTAAAATCAAAACATTCCTCATATAAATTTAAAAAATAGATTGTTCTTTATCTATGACTTTATCCTTATATACAGCGAGGTCAAATCTTAAATCGTCATATATCATATATATTCAATTTCCGGTTTTTGTAGTTTATCTGTAAAGGAAACCAGGTTTGGAGTAAACAGAGCTGCTCTGCTGTTAAAAAGTAATTGTTCAGGTTTATCCGGTCCAACAAGAATTACGGGAGAAATAAAACTATCGGCGAATTCTTCTATACGTTTCCTGGCGAAGAAAGCACCTTTCTTTGGATATCCGAGAACAAGAATTTGAAATTCCCTTATTAGTAAGCAGCGATGAAGCTCTGTCCAGCTATTATCGTAACATACCCGGAAACCAACGTCGAGATATTCTCCAGCCCGCTCGTCGTAGTACAATCTTAATTTTTTCTCTTCCTGAACGGCAAGTTGTTCTATTTCAGAATGCGATAAGTTCTGTATCCGCATATCTCCAGGGTCGAAAGGGTCGATCAAAAAATGAAAAACATTCAATTGTACCTTATGTGCTTTAGAAAGTTCTAAAGCAACATCGAATGCCCAGTCGCCCTGCTTAGAATAATGGGCACAAAATCCTACAGCATTAAATGTTGGAATAGCCATATTTCCTCCGGGTTTTCAATTTCATTAAGTTAATTTAAAATTTATGTAAACGATGTATTCGCCGCCTCTTTCAAATAATAATCTAAATAAACTGCACCAATCGGATTATTAGCAAGAGATTTATCTTTTACAAATAATGTCGAAACCGGGGCATTACTTAATTTGCTAAAAATGCAATCAGTGCCGATGCAGAGTCCTATGTTTATATTAAAATCTACACCAGCCATATTTAGAATGTCTGCCTGACCCACAGGATTACATTCTATTTTGTTATTCCCAGTTATCATTGCATCGGGCAACTGTTTCCCTCCGATTTTACAGCAAACAGGAAATACGTAAAAGAAACGCCGCAACACCTGCGAAACAATTCCGGCAGGCTCCGCGAGATCAACGCAATATGCGATCCCAATTTTTTTATAGTTCATTTCAATTGCGAAATATACCAGTTCAGAAAGCCGACAGAGAATTCTCTCATCTTCAAGTGAAATATCCAAGGCTGAATTTAAAATCTTTCTTATTTCTTCGCTTTCGCTTTTGTTATTTAACCTTAAAGACAAATTGCATGTTTTACCTTCTGTACATTGATGATCTTCGCATGCAAGACAATCTATATCCTGTAACAATTCAATAGTTTTTTTTGTAAATTTTTTGCCTGTTGATTTCAACCCGGAATCCGAATTTCCTGAAAACCCGAAACCGGTTTTTAATCTTCTTGTTTTTATTGCATCTATTATTTCTTTATCGGAACAGGCAACATTATCTATAATAGATATTCCATGCTCCATTGATAATTTCCTGCTGCCATAATTTATCCCGCCACAGACGAGAGTATCGACCTTGTTATCCTTAAAGATTTTAAATAAATCGTTCCATGACTTTTCATCGATTTTCAAATACTTTTTTTTTGCAATTCGGTTCGAGGTAACCTTTATTAATAATATCGTATCAGCTATTGTACAACGGGGAGCGACCCTGTTCTTGAATAAAGGAATTCCATAAATCATGGCTTTATCTTTTTATTTTCATTTTAAACAACATATATGCCAACGGTAGGAATTTAAAAGTCATTAACCGAAATAGGTTATTTAATTATTTCAAACCATCATCTGTTTAATAAACCGCAGTTAGTGTTTCTTAAATAGTGTTGCATTAATGTTTTATGCAACGTTTTGTCGCAACACTTGCAACATCGTTCGGTGTCGCTGCACTGATTTTATCCCTGGTTAAAGCAAGTCAATTATTTCTTTAATAGTCATTCATAAGAATAACGAAAAACACTTATTATCCTTTTATTTAATTACACAAAACGGGATTATATCTTTTTACATTTCGTTTTTTATTATGCATAAACTTTCCACATCATAAAAACAATTATACTGTTGGTATGCAACTTGCACTTTTCAAAACGAATAAATTATCAAAGAGCATAAATATGGCTGAACCCTTATTGAAGGAAGAAACGGGTATATACAAAAAAAATTATCCGTACTATATCGAAAACCCTGTTGTTGAGAATAGAGTCGCACAGTTTCTTGAAGCATTTGCGGCAGTTCTGAATTATACGGACTATAAACCATTGTTGGATTCTTATTGTATAACCAATACAAAATGTAACCGGTGTGCGGTCGCATGCCCGGTCTATGTTACAACCCAGGATTCACGCGATATTCCATGCTATAAAACAAACCTTCTTTTGGAAATTTATAAACGTTATTTCACATTCGGCGGATGGTTCAGGTCACGTTTCTTAACAAAATCGTTCGAGCTAACTGAAGAAATAATTGATGAGATGCTTGATTTGTTTTACCGTTGTACTGCTTGTAGACGTTGCACGAATGAATGTCCCTTGGGAGTCGATCACGGACTTATTACACGTCTTGGTCGCTATATCCTTAGTCTAATTGGAATAGTACCTAAAGCATTACAAGTAAGCGTAAGAGAACAGCTGGAAGGTAAAACGCATAACACATCTCAGGTACCTAAAAATGCTTTGCTTAATACGTTGGAATTTCTTGCGGAAGAAATAGAGGAAACACTTGGAATAAAAGTGGAGTTCCCTTGTGATAAAGTAAACAGAGAATATGTGTTTTTTTGTGCGGTAAGTGATTATTTATTAGAACCGGATACTCTTATGGGAAATGCAGCGGTTTTGTATGCAGCGGGCGATTGGGATAAATGGACAATAGGATCATGTAATTATGATGGTATTAACTATGGACTTTTTTATAGTGATTGGCATCTGGAAAACATTATTAAACAATTAGTTGATGAGGTAGAACGATTAAATGGCAAAAATATTTTAATAGGGGAATGCGGTCATGCATCAAGGTCCGCTCACGATTTTGTACCGGTCTTTGGCGGTAAGAAGACTTATCCGGTTATGAATTTTATGGAATATACCTTGGACTGCCTAAGGAAAGGTAAAATAAAATTAAATCCCGATATAATAATTCAGAAGGTTACCTATCACGATCCCTGCAACATTGCCAGATCAGGCTGGATTGTAAATCAGCCACGGGAAATTCTGAAATCTTTTGTTAAAAATTTTGTGGAGATGGAACCAAATGGGCAATATAACTATTGTTGTGGAGGTGGGGGTGGACTCGTTTCAATAGATGAAATCCACGAATTCAGGATGGAAGTAGGCGGGTATGTTAAAGCCAAACAAATAGAACAAACCGGTGCTGAAATTATAGTTTCGCCCTGTGCTAACTGTAAAAAACAACTAAGAGAGTTAGTAGAATATTATAATCTGCCGTGTAAGGTGGTTGGTTTACACGATTTGATTTTAGAAGCGATTGAAATTCCCGGAGGTAAAACTTCAGAAGAGCGGAAAAAGATGAAAGAGGAAATGGAAATAATGTAGAATGAGTCTGGATACTTGAGGATGAATGATTGGATTTCTACTTCACCTATGAAAGTCTTGGTGAAAAGTCTCTGCGGTTTTCAATAATAATATTTAAAAATATAATAGAGATAACACATAAAAATGGAACAATGGATTGAATTTGCAAAAGGTCCTTTATTTGCATTTACATTTTTAATAATGATTTTGGGATTGGCGAGACATTTTATAATTCAATTTTATTCTATTTTTATTTCAAAGGGGAAGCAGCTTAAAAATGTTTCGTGGAGAAAAATCTTTTCCGACATGTTCTCCTGGGTTGTACCTGTTAAGCATTTAATAAAGGGGACAAGAATTTTTTCAACCGTGTCTTTCATTTTTCATGTTGCGGCAATACTGGTTTCGGTTTTTTTTATTGATCACATTGTTCTATGGCAAAACTACCTAGGAATTGACCTACCTTCAATTGGCAGAGCTTTAGCAGATATACTTACTCTGGTTGTGATTGGATGCATTCTGGTTTTGATTGCTTGCAGGATATTTGTTAGGAGACAGAGAGAGATGAGCAGAAAATCGGATTATGTTTTATTGATAATGGTTCTCCTTCCTTTCCTCTTTGGATTTTTAGCAGGACACCCGGCAATCAATCCGTTTCCCTGGAACACGGCAATGCTGATCCATATACTTAGCGGGGAAGCCTTGTTTGTCGTTATCCCGTTTACAAAACTTTCTCATATAGTTTTATATTTCTTTGACAGGTTATCTGTGGTACACTGGCAGTTAAAACCGGGGGCGGGTGATAAAGTTGCCAAAGCCTTATTTGGAGAGGAGGCGAAGGTTTGATGGTTGCTGTTTTAATGGATATAACAAAATGTACCGGCTGCGAAAAATGCGTTCTGGCGTGTATTGAAAAAAATAATCTCAACTTGGAAAAATCATATTTTGATCGCATAACTGCAAGAGACGGTTTATCTTCCGACCGATTTCTCAGCATTAATAAAATTGATAAAGATCGTTTTGCAAGATTAAGCTGTATGCATTGTCTGGATCCGGCATGCATTTCGGCTTGTTTGGTTGGCGGTATAACCAAATCCCCAAAAGGTGCTGTGATTTACGATCCCGATAAATGTATTGGATGCAGGTATTGTATGCTTGCCTGCCCGTTTCACATTCCCCGTTATGAATGGAATGTAACAAAACCATTTATGAAGAAATGCAATCTATGCTATGATAGAATTAAAGACGATGAATTGCCTGCATGTGTTGAAGCGTGTCCGAATAAAGCAATTGTATTTGGAGACAGAAATAAGTTGTTGAAACAAGCACACCGAACTATAAATTCAAAACCTGAAAAATACCTGCAGCATGTTTGGGGAGAAGAAGAATACGGCGGAACTTCCATATTATGTATTTCCGATATCGATCTAGCAAAAACAGGTTGGTCGGATAAACCGGTAACGCCGATTCCTCATCTTACCGAGCCGTTAATTGAGAAAACACCTGTATTAGGTTTAACTGCCGGAAGTTTTCTTGTTGGATTGAACTGGATTATCAGAAGAAGAATGAAATTTGCCGGTCAGAACGACAAAACTAAAAATCAAACTAAAAAGGAAGACGGACAGGATGATGTTTAACAAAGCAAGAACTTTAAAAGATATTTTGTGGTTCTTTATTTTCTTTGGGCTGGTAGCCGGAATTTTTCGTTTGTGGTTTGGTTTAGGAGCAACTACCAATTTAACCGATTCGGTTCCCTGGGGATTATGGAAGGTTTTAAATATGATAGCAGGGGTTGCACTATCAACCTGCGGTTTTACAATTGGCTTATTGGTTTACGTATTGAAGATAGAAAAATTTAAACCGTTTGTTAAACCTGCAATACTCGTAGCTTTTTTAGGATACGGTTCTTCCTGCTTTGCTTTACTTTTTGATATCGGACTGCCTTACCGGTTTTGGCATCCGTTATTCATGTGGAACGAACATTCCTTCCTGTTTGAAGTCTTTTGGTGCGTGATGCTTTATTTTTCCGTAACGTTCATTGAGCTAATGCCGAATATTCTTGAAAAGTATAAATTAAAAAGAACTGTTGGCTTCTTACACAAGATTACTATCGGGGTAGTCATAATCGGGATATCTCTTTCCACGCTTCATCATTCCTCACTGGGATCACTTTTTTTAATTACTCCGTATCGTTTGTTTCCACTGTGGTACTCTTCTCTTCTCCCAGTATACTTTTTTACCTCTGCTGCCGGATGCGGTATAATGTTTTTGATCTTTGTTAAAATCCTGTATTCTAAGTTGTATAACCCCGCATCTGTTTTTGGTGAACAAACTAATGGTAAAGCACCTGTTGTTTGTTCTATAAATAAAAATGACCAAAATACTGTTACTAAGGAATATGGAAAAGACATACCTATGTTGAGCTCGTTATGCATTATAGGAGTTTCACTGTTAGCGATTTATTTAGTATTAAAAATTTATGATCTCTTTAGACTTAACTTATTCAATACTTTGTTAGCAGGAACGTGGGAAAGCTGGATTTATATCCTTGAGTTGTTGCTCACCGCTGTTTTGCCGATTGTACTGATGATTATTACAAAAAGCCGGCGCTCTCCTTATGGATTAGGTACAGCAGCATTTTCTGCATCTTTAGGTCTTGCTCTGAACCGGCTTGACGTAGGTATAATCGGATATTTCCGGGATGCAGGCAGTGCTTATTTTCCTTCGTTGACCGAATGGGCACTAAGTATCGGCGTTATTGCGGCTGCTACACTTGTCTTTCTTTTTGTCGCAGAAAATTTTTCAATATTTGACGAGCAGTGGAAAGTATATAAAATTAATAAAGGAATTTTTAAAGCTTCATTCGATTCCATCTCCCGCGTCTGGCAAGCTGCTCTCCAAAGCGGTTTACAACGTACAACTATAATTGGAGTTTTTGTTTTACCAATTGCTTTCATTCTTATGTATCCGCAGTATGAGAGTGATAAAGGAATAAATGTTGTCCCCGCTTCGGGATTAAATACTATTCGCTCCGTTTTAATTATTAATGCAAACACGCCCGGGATGAGCACAGAATTTCCTCATTTAAAGCATCAGGAAACGCTGGGTAAAGAGCAATCCTGTATTGAATGTCATCATATATCGTTGCCGGATGATAAATCGACACCGTGTTCAAGATGTCATCGTAAAATGTTTGAAAAAACTCTTATCTTCAATCACGAAATGCACAAGGGCTGGGTTGCCGCTGACAGACAAATTCCCGGTTTGCAACCTGAAAATAAAACCTGTGCAATTTGTCACTTACCTGGTTTACCTAAAGATATAAACAGTGCCGTCGGCTGCATGGAATGCCATAAGGAGGATATACATGTAGCTAATACTTTAAATTTGCCGAAACAATTTTTATATGCCGATAGTTATTTCTACGTGATGCATAAACGATGTATTGGTTGTCACCAGGAAAGGAAACAAGGGGTAAATAAACCTAACCTTGATCAGTGTTCAAATTGTCATCAAAGTTATTATACGCAATATGAAACTAAAAAAGAGCTATACGGTTCTCTTGCTTCTGATTAAGCGGGAAAAGATGAGTTGAAAAAACAGTACGTATGTTTCTTCATTCTCATCTTCAATTAAAGCAAATATATAAAGGCAGCTATATTGTGATGAGTCTTTTACTAACAGAAGTCGTTTAAAGTGTCATTCTGGCGAGTGAAACAAGTCCAGAATCTTTAATGACGAAGATATTTCAGATTCCGGACAAGCCGGAATGACGGCATTTATAGATTCTGCGTATCTTTCATTATTAAATTAGAATTAAAAAAAATTTATGCTTAACGCAAATAAATCCGGGAAATCAGAACAGAAACCTTTTTCAGACGGGAAAGGAAAAGGCAATTCTTATGTTCAAACAATTTTGGAACTCGAAATAAAAACATACGATATCGATGTTGCAGGACACGTAAATAATGCTGTGTATGTTCAATGGATTGAAGATCTGCGTACCGAGCTTTTTAACGAGCATTTCAATCTTCCCGAAATAATTAAGAAGAAATTATATCCCGTCGTTATCTCAACCGAGATCCAATATAAAAAGTTCCTGAAGCTGTTCGATAAACCTGTTGGCGTGATGAAAATTGAGTCATTAAATCATGGAATTTTCACATTAAAAGCGGAGATAAGTGTTGAGGGAGAAATTGTAGCTTCGGTTATACAAAAATGTGTGATATCCGATCTGGAAAAATCAGTAATGATTACTGCCAGTCAACTACAGGAAATAATAAAGGATTCAAAGCAGTAAATAACTATACGTTATTGATGAATCGATTATTTCCATTCTTCATCCTACAATAAGGTATTTAATATTTATTTGAGTTTTTAATTGAGTGAAAATAAAAAACACTGGTATGATGGTTTATTCTACGATAAGTTCATTGCACCGAACCAGGACAGATTATTTACACTAATAAAAAAGCTCATTGAGCCGCAATCAAAATTAATTGATGTTGGTTGCGGAACCGGAAGGTTTTCTTTTACAGTTTCTGATAAATGTGAATCCGTATTAGGCATCGATCTTTCCGAACGAAATATAAACAGGGCAAATTCATTGCTCTTAAAAAATCCGCAAAGCAATCTATCCTTTAAACATACAAATGTAAGTAAACTGATTTCAAACGGCGAACAACATTTCGATTATGCTGTACTTACTTACGTTATTCACGAAGTAAATCCAGAGGAAAGAATCCTTTTACTAAAAGAAATATCGAAGATTGCAGATAAAATTATTATCGGCGATTATCTTGTTCCGCAACCCAAAGGTTTCTGGCGCTTGCTAAATGAAGTGGTTGAGTTTGCAGCAGGAAAAGAGCATTACCGGAATTATAAAAACTTTGTCACTAACGGTGGGATTAAGGGAATAGCAGAAACGGCAGGACTTAAAATTATCGATGAAATCAAAAACCAGCCCCAGACAAGCCATCTGGTAATTTTATCTGCTTAATTAATGAGATAAACTTCGTAAGTTTGGGTACTGATTAATAGAAATTAATTGGATAGGGATTTTTATGGAAGTTGCCAAAACTAACTGCGAACACGCCTGCAGGAATACCTGCGCTACTCTTGAAAAAGCAATAGAAAAAGAAAACGAACTTCTCGAGATGTTCAGCAATTCACTCAATGAGTGCAATATGCCGGATGTTCATTCTTTGCTACTAAGTATAGCCGTAAACAAAAAAATAGCTGTACAGGAATTACAGCAAAAGCTCAATGAAATTAAAACACGCAGCACAATAGAGGATGATATCGAGGAGAGTTATGAGAAGGAGGATAAGTAGTATACCTTCAGAATCAAACTAAACCCCAGCCAAATATTCATGAACAAGCTTTATTGCCATTGCACCTTCGCCTACAGCGGAAGCCACCCTGTTCATAGCACCGGCTCTTACATCACCTGCAGAAAAAATTCCGGGGATGCATGTTTCAAGCAGGTAAGGATCACGTTCAAGTTTCCAGACCTTTTTAAAATTGTCGGATTTAAATAAATCGCGCCCGGTCACGATAAATCCTTTTGAGTCCCTGATTATATTGAGCTTAATCCAATCGGTAACTGGCTTTGCACCGATAAAGATAAACAGCGCCACTGATTCGCTGGTTTTCTTTTCTCCAGTTTCAATATTTTCTAATTTAACACGTTCAAGCCTGGTGTTACCCTGAGTTTCAACAATAACAGAGTTAGGTATTAAAGTTATATTATTTGTTTTTTTGAGTTGATCGATAAGGTAATGCGACATTGTTGAATCAAGAGAGTTCCTTCTGATTACAATAAACACATTCTTAGCAATTCCCGAAAGATACATTGCAGCCTGTCCGGCTGAATTACCGCCGCCAACTATAAAAACATCTTTGTCTTTACAAGAATGTGCTTCTGCTGTTGCCGCGCCATAATAAACTCCCGCACCGGTTAACTCATTTATTCCCCTGGCATCCAGTGTATTATAATCAACACCTGTTGAAATAATAACAGTTTGTGTTTTTATTTCAGTACCGCTGGAAAGAGATAAAATTTTATAATTGTCCTTTATCTTAATATCAATAACATTGCAGGGTGAAAGAAGCTCAACTCCAAATCTTTGCGCCTGGGTTAGTGCTCTCCTGGTTAAATCCGCACCCGAAAGTCCCGAGGGAAAACCGAGGTAGTTTTCAATTCTGCTGCTGGTACCGGCTTGTCCACCGGGAGCTTTCTTTTCTATCATAAGTGTTTTCAATCCTTCGGTACCACCGTAAACCGCAGCAGCCAAACCAGCGGGTCCTGCCCCAATAATTACAACATCGTAAAGTTCTTCAGATGCAATTGATTTCAAACCGACTTTATTTGCAATTTCAGTTTCGGCAGGACTCTTTAATAAAGAACCATCCTCGAATAAGACTACCGGTAATTCATCAGTTTTTATTTTGTGTGTGTTTATTAAATCTGCAGCGTCTTTGTTAACTTCAACATCAATCCATTTGTATGGAATTAAATTGCCGGTTAAAAAATCTTTTATTTTATGTGACAGCGGAGACCACTGGTAGCCGATGATTTTTATTCCATCAAAATCGGGCATAAAGCTGTTTTGCCAGTCATCGAGCAGATCAGTTACTACGGGATAAAGCTTTTCTTCCGGTGGATTCCATGGCTTTAGCAGATAATAATCTAATCTTAAAGTGTTAATTGCTTTAATTGCAGCTTCAATATCTGAGTAAGCGGTTAACAATACTTTTTTTGCTTCAGGGAAAAACTCCTTAGTTTTACCCAAAAATTCTGTTCCTTCCATTTCGGGCATTCGCTGATCGGAAATAAAAAGAGCAACGGTTTCATTTCTTTGTTTTAATTCTTTAAGCGTTCCAAGAGCTTCTGAAGCCGATTCAGTCGCGAGTACTTTATAATCTTCCCGGTATTTATTACGAACATCCCGGTTGATAGCTCTCAGTACCTGTGTATCGTCATCAATTATTATTATGAATGGAAGTTTCATGTTTTTTCTTATTATGATTAATTTTGGGAAACCGGTATAGAGATAATGAATTCGGTTTTTCCGGGTTTGGAATTTACCTTTACTTCTCCCTTATGCCGATTGATTACATTCCGTACAATGTCGAGTCCTATTCCCGTTCCTTCTCCAACTTTTTTTGTTGTGAAGAAAGGATCGAATACGCGGGATATAATTTCTTTAGAGATACCTATACCGTTGTCTCTAATCCGAACTATTACAATCTTTTTATCGCATTCTGTTTCGATTTCAATTTCACCATTTTTCTCTACAGCAAAGATGGCATTATCAATAATGTTAGTCCATACCTGGTTTAACTCGCCTATATAAACTTCAACTTCCGGTAAATCTTCACAATAATTCTTTTTGATCGAGATATTTTTATCCCGAATCTTATAGCCAAGAAGAATTAAAGTATCATCTAAATCTTTATGAATGTCTGTACAATAGAGTTCGCCCGATCGGTCCATTTGAACGTGAGATTTAATAGCATCAACTAACATTGTAATGCGTTCGGAAGCATCTTCAATATCTTTTATCAACAGTTCGGAACTTAATAAGTTTTCGAGCCAGTCAAGAATATGTTTGAATGCTTCAGTATCAACATCGCTTATAATCATTTCCAGATCATTAGATGAAAAGCCAGCATCGGTAAGTGTTTCCGCTACTTCGTTTCTGCAATCGATCCCTTTTTTACTCAGCCAATCATTTAATTCATCTTCCATCTGAATGCGTTGAAGCGGAGTGATTTTATTTTTTACAGAATTTTTAGTGCTTGCTGTTTCACGGATACGTTTAAGATTCTCCGGGGCAATATTATATTTCAGCAATGCTTCAGTGAGTTCAAAGTTTAATTTCCATCTTTTATCCAGCTCTTCCGAAATTCTTTCAATTGCGGCAGCGGGATTATTCATTTCATGAGCAATACCGGCAGCAAGCTTCCCAAGTGCACTTACTTTTTCCTGCTGCATTTGTGTTGTTGCAAAAACGCGTGCCCTTTCAGTCATATAACCAATTAAACGTTGTATTAATGCAGGATTAAGCTGTTCCAGTTCCTTAAAATATTTTTTATGAAGCTTAATTGTACGCGCTTTACCCACTACATAACCATTTCCCGGTGAGTTTTTAAGTCTTGAGTATGGTAATAATCCGGTTACACCCCCGGTTAGCTCATCATTTTCTGTGCTGTGGTAATAAACTAATTGCCCGTTTACATCCATATAAAAATTCATTTTGCCTTCAAGGAAGAAGAACATTTCATCAATAGGTTCACCAGTTTTAACGACGACATCCCCATCTTTGCGCTCTTCATAGACTGAACGATCTAATATCCATTGAAGATGTTCATCGGGTAACTCCTTCAGTGCGTTAACTTTTTTTAATTCTTCAATTGTTATTGATTTATTCATCACAATGCCTAAAATGAAAATATATTAATTATAATAAAACACAAGGAATATTTATATTTTTAACCAACCAGATAAGGTTACCTAAATATAGTTCAATATAATATATAAATTAAAACATTTCTTTTCTGCAAACAGATTATTACATGGATTTACACAAAACAATACCTTAAATTAAACAATAAGAAACCGCTTAGAAGCTGAAGATTAAAACTTAGCTACCTCACAAAAGTGAAAAATAGAACAAAATTATTTATAACAATATTTTTTCTCTTTTTAATCAATCCCTTATATGGACAGAGGATCGTAAGAAATAATTTTATAGATTCTCAACCATTTAACGTGGGAATGTTCTCAGTTGTTGGTAATAATCCTTTATCACCGTATCCCGGTACGGAGGAATTCAGAAATGAGCTAAGAACGATCTGGCAGGGTGCTGATAATAAATACACTGCAATAAATTCTCTACATACTTACGGTCATTTTATAAGTGATAGTGTATTCTGGGCAAAATATTTGGATGATATAAGCTCAATTTCGGATAGCCTAAAATCCCTTGCTGATTGCAACTTTGATTATATTGATGCAAATAATGATAGCATAATAAGTCAGGATGAACTGGATACATTTAATAATTTGTTTGAAACCTTTCTCACTTATCCGAATACAGATCATATCCTTGGATGGTATATTATTGATGAACCGTCGGCACGTGGATTTAATTCTGCAGAAGTGAACAAAATTTACAATGCAATTAAGCAAAGAGATAATAGACCAATATATATAGCAGAAGCACCCAGTCAAGCAGACTATTCGCGTTTTCTTTGTGACGTTCTAATGATTGATGATTACTACTATACAGTAAACGGTTTTGGTGACTTTTTTACACTGGCTGCCTGGAAGTATCTTTTAACACAGGCTCGTGAACAACTAAATAACGCAGGACGTAGGGAAACGAAGATTCAGGCTATTCTTGTTCTGGGAGAAGAAATTTTTCCTGATTCTTTGAACGAAGAATATATGGAATCTCATGGGTTAACGCATTCGGCGATTAGAACAGTTCTGGATTTAGGCGTTGATGGGGTTTGGTTTTATGCGTGGAGAGCAGGAGCAATTAATGAAGAAGATGCGGTAAATCGATGGTTAAACCAGCAGAATTATGCTGAAGCTGTTGAAACCGAATTTCATG
>Ga0307445_10000178_pt1 | contig 31602 bp, 21 predicted proteins | sample SalMarSW160330MG_FD_202147 | JGI IMG/M metagenome (GOLD analysis project Ga0307445, IMG submission 202147) | Salt marsh sediment microbial communities from the Plum Island Ecosystem LTER, Massachusetts, United States - SW1603-30 | ecosystem: Environmental > Aquatic > Marine > Intertidal zone >... | reverse complement strand
AAAAATAAAATACTTTTGGCAGAACAAGATCACCACGATTTTTATGGGCAGGCTGATGGTAAAAAATTATTTCGCCAACCTGCCGCAGCTTTCCCGCATTCATGACATCAGTGCCCTCACGACGGACCTTCCGCTTGTGGTCACAGGCGCCGGTCCCTCCCTTGACCATACCGTTGAGACATTACGGCGGATACGGAAACATGTACTTATTATGGCAACCGATACGGCGTTGAATAATCTGCTTGAACACGGCATCACTCCGGACTTCATCTTCAGTCTGGAAGCACAGTTCGTTAATCTGGAAGATTTCATCAGCAACAGCCGGTTCGACATTCCGCTTATCTGCGATTTCAGTGTCACCCCCCAGGTATTACGCCGGTTTACCACCGTATATTGTGTTTCCTCGGAATTCTTCAAACTGCGGATCTTCGATCGTCTGGCGAAAGCGGGGCTGCTGCCTTCGGCCATTCCTCCCCTTGGTTCGGTCGGAAACGCGGCCGTGTATTGTGCACTTATGGTTACCAGCGGCCCGGTGCTGCTGGCAGGTCTTGATTTTGCGTATGCAGGACAAACGACCCATGCCAAAAGCACATATTTTCATAAATTAATGCTGGGAGGCTGCAACCGCCTAACGCCGATTGAGCAGTTCAATTTTACTGCGCTCCTGAAAAGACCGCTGTTTACCGTGGAAGGTAAAAACGGCACCCCGCTGCTGACCGATTTGATTTTAAACTCATACGCTGAAAACCTGGGGAACCTGGTATCCATGCACCATAATCGAATCTTTGATATCAACCCTACCGGTCTTGACTGCGGTGCCGAGCAATATACGGACAGAAAACGCCTGCAAGCACTGTTGGCACATTTTCAAAAAAAAGCTCCCAATTTGTCTCCCGCGGTGCGGCCCGGGAAGGCAGCCCATCGCGGCGCCGAAACTATCCTGGAATTCATTGCTCTCGAGGAAAAACTGTTACAGGAGGCCTTGGAAACCATTGAAGCACTCCTGGGCAGGCCGGTGAAGGAACAGGACACGTTAAGTGAAGATGAGTATGAAACGGTAAAAGCGGTCGATTATATCTATTTTCACCTGGCTCACAAAACCGCTCTGCCGCATTACACCCCAAGCCTGCTGCAGCATATAAAGGCCTTCTGCTATTTTTACCGGACAAAGATGGCCCGTATAAAAAAAGCAATCGCTGAGGTTACTCCTCAGATGTCTTAAGCACGGAGAGAAACGCACTCTGCGGCAGCTCCACATTCCCGACCATCTTCATGCGCTTTTTGCCTTCCTTTTGCTTTTCCAGCAGTTTGCGCTTCCTGCTGATATCCCCGCCATAGCATTTGGCGGTGACATCTTTCCTTACCGCCGATATTGTCTCCCGGGCGATGATGCTGCTGCCGATTGCCCCCTGGATCGGTATCTTAAACTGATGGCGGGGAATTTCATCACGCAGTTTTTTACAGATATGCCGCGCGCGCGCGTAAGCATTTTCCTTGAACACCAGTTGGGACAGGGCATCCACGGGTTTCGCGTTTATCAGGATGTCCAGCTTGACCAGTTCGGTAATACGGTAGCCGATGAGCTCGTAATCAAACGACGCGTATCCGCGGGTGGAGGATTTCAGCTTATCATAAAAATCAAACAGAACCTCGGCCAGCGGCAGCTCATAATATACCTCTACCCTTTTTTCATCCAGATAGGTAAGACTCTGCTGCACTCCCCGCTTTTCCAGGCAGATTGTCATGATATTCCCCAGGTACTCGGCGGGGGTAATAATCGCCGCCCGGATAAACGGTTCCTCCGCGCTTTCAACATAAACCGGATCGGGATATTCAAGGGGATTATCAATATTTTTGGTCTCACCGCTTTTTAAGTGTATTTTATAGCGGACCGAGGGAGCGGTAAACACAATGGAAAGCCCGTATTCACGTTCAATCCTCTCCTGAATAATCTCCAGATGCAGCAGTCCCAGAAAACCGCAGCGAAATCCGAATCCCAAGGCAACCGAAGAATCCTTTTCAAAAACCAGCGAGGCGTCGTTTAACTTCAGTTTATCCATGGCGGCGGCAAGCTCTTCGTATTCATTGGAATCTACCGGATAGATAGAAGAAAATACAACGGGCTTTACCTCGCGAAACCCCTTAACCGCCCGGTTACAGGGATTCTCATCCAAGGTCACCGTATCACCCACCCGCGTATCCCGGATGGTCTTGATTCCGGCAATAAAATACCCGACCTCCCCCGCGTGCAGTCCCTTTGATTTTTCCAGGTTAATTTTAAAAATACCGGTTTCTTCAACCTTATACACCGTGCCGTTTGACCAGAAACGTATCTCATCATTTTTCTTTATGCTTCCTTCGAACACCCGGATATGCACCACGACCCCACGATACGAATCATAATGTGAGTCGAAGATAAGGGCCTTCAGGGGTTCTTTGTCCGAACCCTGGGGCGGTGGAATACGTGCCACCATCCCCTCAAGCAGTTCCTCCACACCGCTGCCCGTTTTGGCGGAAATACAATACGCCGATTCCGCGTCCAGGCCGAGATCATGTTCGATCTGTTTCTTTACATTTTCGATATCGGCTCCCGGCAGATCGATCTTATTGATCACCGGGATTATTTCCAGATTATGCTCCAGGGCAAGATACATATTGGAAAGGGTCTGTGCCTCCACCCCCTGGGTGGCGTCAACCAACAGCAGAGCGCCTTCACAGGCGAAAATGGCCCGTGAAACCTCGTATGAAAAATCCACGTGGCCGGGGGTGTCAACCAGGTTCAGCAGGTAATCATCACCGCCCTGTGAGCGGTACGGCAGGGAGATGGCCTGGGACTTGATGGTAATACCCCGCTCACGCTCGATATCCATACTGTCAAGGATTTGATCATGAAAGTTCCTGTCCTCCACAATATGCGAGCGTTGAATAAACCGATCGGCGAGTGTTGACTTCCCGTGGTCGATATGCGCAATAATGCAAAAATTTCTGATATAATTTCTGTCCATAGTCTTGGATGCCTACTATAAAGAATTATTAATAATTCTGCAACTACGAAGATTACACAAGATCCAGAATTTCGCGGATCTTTTTTTCCAGGGTAACGATGGAAAACGGTTTTTGTAAAAAAAACGTCCCTTTTTTAAAGCCGTCTTTTTCTACGTACTCGTTTTCAAAATAGCCGGAGATAAAAAGAATCTTTATGTTCGGCCGCAGCGCGAGCAGCCTTTCTGAAAGTTTTATACCGCTTAAATGCGGCATGACGATATCGGTAATCAAAAGATGGATGGGATCTTTATACTGCTCACAGATCAGCAATGCCTCGCCGGCATTGCTGGCCTCAAGCACATTATACCCGTATTTACCCAGAACCTTATACACCATCTCCCGAAATATGTCCTCATCCTCAACCAAGAGGATTGATTCGGTCCCCTTTATAGGTGCCTGCACCTCCGCCGGTTCTTCATCCGGGGCCGCTTCCTCTTCCACCCGGGGCAGATAGATATTGAAGTTTGTGCCGACACCCGGCGTGCTCTCAACAAAAATAAAGCCGTCACTTTGTTTTATAATTCCATATGCCGTGGAAAGCCCCAGTCCGGTCCCCTTGCCGGGAGCCTTTGTGGTAAAAAACGGCTCAAATATCTTCTCTTTTAACTCGTTGGCCATGCCGTGTCCCGTATCGGAAACCCGCAGCAACACATACGGTCCGTTCTTTAAACCGATAAACTTTTCCCGGATTTGTTCGGTGATGGTGATATTCAGGCTCTCAATAGTAAGCTTCCCGCCTTCACGCATGGCATCACGCGCGTTTAAGGCAAGGTTTATCAGTACCTGTTCAATCTGTACCGGATCGATTTTTACCTGCCAGAGTTTATCGTCCAGAATGGTAAAAAGAAGTATATTTTCCGGCAGCAGCCGCTTCAGCATTCGCTCCAGGTCCAGGATCAACGTATTAAGATTTATTATTTTCGGCTGCAGCACCTGCCTGCGGGAAAAGGCAAGCAACTGCTTGGTCAGGATGGCCGCTTTTTTGCCGGCCTTGAGGATGGAAACCACATCATTACGGATGCTGTCGTCTTCACCCACGGTTTCCAGAATAAGATCCGAATATCCGATGATGGCGCCAAGCAGATTGTTGAAATCATGGGCAATTCCGCCGGCCAGACGGCCGATACCCTCCATTTTATTGGACTGAATAAGCTGGGCCTCTATTTTTTTCTGTTCCGTATTATCAATAATATATCCCTTGAACCGCTTCAACTCTCCGCTTTTTAAAAACTCTCCCACAATGTTGGCCGTAATATAAAGGGGCTGCCGATTTTTGTTCATGAATTTGGTGTTATACTGTTTTAATCGTTTGTTTTTCTTCAACTGCTCTATCAGACCGTTTTTTTCAAATAATGCCGGGAAAAACAGTGACAGGTTTTTCTTCTCCACCTGCTCCACCGATTCATATCCCAGGATGGAAGCAAAGGCCTGGTTGCAAATCAGGATGATCCCGCCCGCGGTCGCTATAAAGTCGCCGGTCAGATCATCCTCGAAAAAATGCCGGTATCGCTCTTCGCTTCTATGGAGGGCCTGTTTGGCAAGCTCATGCGCCGTTACGTCGTGGTATACGTAAACCTTCCCCATATTCTGTTCCGTCATACTCATAATGGGTGCCACACTTGATTTAATAAAGCGTTTTTCACCGTTTTTGGTAACAAGTTGTTTGAACTGCCTGTTCCTGGTTTTTTCCGGACTTATATCATTCCCCGTATCTATAAATTTGACGATATCATTCAATTTTTTGCCCAGGGCCTTCGCCCTGTCTACGCCGGTAAAGGCTGCTGCTTTGGGATTAAAAAAACGGATGTTGTCCTCATTATCGGTGACCACCACCGCGTCACCGATACTTTGCAGTGTGGTAAACAGCAGCTGTTCCCGTTCTTTTATAATATTCTGCGTTTTATGCCGATAAAGCGCTATCTCAATATTGATGTGCAGTTCGCGTTCCTCGAACGGTTTAAGAATATAGCCGAAGGGCTCGGTTATTTTTGCGCGCTTTAAAGTGGTATTTTCCGCATAGGCGGTTATATAAACGATAGGCACCGCGTAGGTCTTGAGGATCTCCGCGGCCGCCTCCACCCCGTCCATTTTCCCGCTGAGCTTGATATCCATCAAAACCAGGTCCGGTCGGGATTCCAATACCATCGCAACCGCTTCTTCACCGGAAGAAGCGATCCCCGGGACCTCATACCCCAGCTTTTCCAGACGCTTTCTCATATCCAAGGAGACAATATTTTCATCTTCTACAATAAATATGCGCTTCTTTTCCATAATAATTTAATGATTAATCATCTACTATAAAGAATAACGCGATTATACGAATTGTCAATAATGAAAAAAATAGCCTTCTTTTTGAACACAAAAAGAAGGCCCTCCTTTTTATGGGCGACACGGGACTCGAACCTGTGACCCCCAGCGTGTCGAGCTGGTGCTCTAACCAACTGAGCTAGCCGCCCTTTAAATAATCATCAGGTGGTAGTATTTTAGAAAATTAAAGATTTGTCAAGTGAAAGGCCGCAAATTTTATTTCAGGGTCATCATTACCCGTTCCAGCACCTTCTTACGGTCAAGCGGTTTTACAATATAGTTCTTGGCACCCAACAGGAGTGACTTCTTGACCAGGTCCTGTTTCCCCAGCGCACTGATCATAATAATATTCGCGTTTTTATCGAACTCAATAATCTTTTCCAGCGCGGCCACACCGTCCATAATGGGCATGGTAATATCCATGGTTACCAGGTCAACCTTCGGATACAACTCCTTGTATTTTTCCAGGCCTTCTTCGCCGTTGGAGGCGGTCGCCGCGATCTCAAAACCTTCAGAAGTGAGGATCTGACCGATCTGTTTGGTCACAAACATAGAGTCGTCAACAATAAGCACGCGAAACGCTTTTCCGTCTTCTCTTAAGCCTTCCGGTTTGCGTTGATTTATATTCGGAAAATCCATCTTTGTTTTCATGTTAGGTCCTCCTTATTTTTTTTCTCGTATCGCGACATTTATTTCGATCTTACCAAATGTTGTTTGGATCGGAACAATCAATGCCTCAATTGCCACGTCCGTTACCTCCATGTTGCTTCCCGAAAAAATCGCGGGCGGGGTCAAATCAAATTGAAAGCCGATTTCATGCAACTTGGTTACGGCCTGGGCTGTAATCATATTAGCCAATTCGGTAATTGTTGCCTTGGCGAGTTCATCATTTTTATCAATTTTTTCACCGTTCATGGCGGAGGCCACCTCTAACGCGGTCTTTTCAGCCATATCGAACAAAACCCGTCCTTCCACATCACCGGCCAGGCCGACTATCGCGGTTATCCCGAGGACAGGCATGGAACTCGATTTAAGATACAACTCACCGCGTTTCACCTCCGTCTTCAGAACCTCGGTTAAGATATTAAAGGCCGCTTCTACGAAAGGGTTTATATATTCAACTCTCATAGTTTTGATTCCTCTCTTTCATTATCACTACGGCTACGATTTTACTTTATTAATCTAATCCTTTTCTTTCCTATATGCAATAATCTTTCCTGATTTCACCTCTGAAAATCCCGGGTTTTTAAGAACCTCATTATCGCCGACAATCAGCAGGCCCCCGCCGGTAAGTTTTTCCTGAAACTGGGTAACAAGTTTCTCCTGCACGGTTTGATTATAAAAAGAAAGCACATCACGCGCAAGAATAATATCCAACTCGGGCAGGGGGGTCCCATGCAAAATATCATGGTATTCAAATAAAATCAGGTCCTTAACCGCTTTTACAAACTGGTAGCCGTCGGTGGTGGCCTGCACATATTTTGCCTCTAAAAAATACTTCGGCACACCCTGGTTCGGGAGCACAAGATTTGGGGCCGCGGAAATATTCAGCAACTCATGATCGCTGGCCCATACCTTGATCCTCCGGTCCGGATATTTCAACGTTAAAATGCAGGCAATGGAGTAGGGATCATGCCCTTTTCCACAGTTCGGGCACCATACATCTATGGATCCTTTGGTCGGTGCCGGCACCAATTCTTCCATTTGCTTTCTGTAATCTTCCCCCCACAGCATGTTCGTATATACTGAATAATACTCCTCCAGAAAGCCTTCCGCGTCTTCCACACTCTCCAGCTGAACCGGTTTTTTCTGTGTTTTGCGCAGTTTTTTCCAGCCGTCCAGACGGCGCAGGCACCAGTCTCTGTTGATATCGGTAACATAGAAACTCTTAAAGGTGGCAAGCGTTTCAGTGATAAAATCAAATTCCAGTTCATCGCCTGATATTCGCGCTTTATTTACGGGCCCCTTTTCGGCGGCAGGTGCTTCCTGTATGATGCGCATACGCTCCAGATCATCCTCATCTACGCCGAAAACCCGTTCCACATCAAGAATGACATAGAGTTTTTTCTTTACCTCCACGACACCGCTGATATATTTCATATTGATATCCGCGAAAAGCGGATGCCGGGGTTGAATGGTAGACGAATCTATGCCCACGACGTTATCCACGCTGTCTACGATCATACCGATTACGGTTTCATCCAGACGCAGAATAAGGATATCCACCGCATCCTTTTTCCGCTCTTCCGAATATTCCAGATGAAACATCTTGCGTAAATTGATTATGCTGATGATCTCTCCCCGCAGATTATATACCCCTTCCACATAAGGAGAAGTATTGGGTACAATGGTAAAATTCTTTGCCTTGGAGATCTCTTTTACCTTCATGATATCAATGCCGTAATCCCTGCCCGCAAGAGAGAAGGTCACCATTTTAAAGTCGATGTGAGCCTTTTTTTCCTGTTGTTCCTGCACATCTACCGCAGGTTGTGTCTGGTTTTCAACCGAACTCATACCTTTATTGTCCTTATGATCTTATTGTTTCACGTTTTTTTCTTTCCGCGATTTCCATCTTCAATCCCAGGTTCAACAGTTCATTCACATCCAGAATCAGGGAAACGGTGCCGTCCCCCAAAATAGTGGCCCCGGCGATTCCCGGGGATTTGGTAAAACGGTCTTTCAGGGGCTTAATCACCACGTCCTCCTCACCGATGAGAACATCCACAAACAGCCCGACTTTTTTCTCTCCGCTGCCCACCACTACGACATAATTATATTCCCTCTGCTCATCCGCACCGATATTAAATATTTTGTTCAGACGGATAAGAGAGATGACATCATCCCGCAGGTTGAACACCTCATAATTGTCTATCCGTTTAATGTCGACTTCCGCTATCCGCAGCGTCTCAAACACCGAGGTAATGGGGATTGCGTATATTTCCTTACCGACGCGGACCAAAAGCCCCTGGACGATCGCCAGGGTCAGGGGTATCCTTATGGTGAACTTTGTCCCCTGGTTATAGTTCGACCAGATGGACACATCACCGTTCATCTTTTCGATCTGTTTCTTAACCACATCCAGTCCTACCCCCCTGCCGGACACATTGGTCACTTTTTTAGCGGTGGAAAACCCGGCTTTGAAAATGAGATTGAAGGCCTCAATTTCCGAAAGGCTTTTATCCGGATGAATAGTCCCATTATCGATCGCTTTTTTGCGGATGGCGCCGATGTCAATGCCCATGCCGTCATCCTCAATCTCGATAATGACCATATTACCCTCGTTCCTTGCGCGCAGAACAATCGTCCCTTCTTTTTCCTTGCCTTTCTTTTCTCTTCGGGCGGGGTCTTCTATCCCGTGGTCAATAGAGTTCCTGACACAATGGATGAGCGGATCCAGCAGGTCTTCGATAATCGATTTATCCAGTTCGGTGGACTCTCCTTCGATAATAAGGTTCACACTTTTATGCAGGGATTTGGAAAGGTCTCGTACCAACCGCGGAAAACGTGAGAAAATATGGGAGATGGGGACCATGCGTATCTGCATAACCCCTTCCTGAAGTGCGGAGGTTATCCGGCTGAGACTCTGGGAATTCCCACGGAACTTATTCAATGATTCCTTGTACTGTGAGTCAAACTTCGAGAAAACCGATAACAGGTCACCGAACCGGCCTAAAATATTCTTTTTTACCGCTTTAAATGATGTGCCATTTTGAATATCTTCCATAAATCCCGGCAGCGCATCAAACAATTCCCGAATCCGATCCTGGAACTGTCCCATAGTATTCTGGAACTCCAGATAATGCGCGCCGAACTGGCTGTTTACCTGGTTGATAGCCGATTTCATAATTACGATTTCACTGACAAGGTTTAACAGCGTATCAATACGCTTACTGTCGACACGCAATACCGAGGAACTGATGAACTTATGCTGTGCCTTTTTTATATCCTTTTCTTCCTCCGCATCACGTTTTTCAATCTCCTGTTTGACGTCGGTAGTTACGGTACTCTTTTTTTCGGACGAAGCACCGGCGCCTCCCTTTAATGTCTCCACCGAAACCGCTGTGGTAACGTCATTGATGGTACAGAGATTTTTAATTTTAGCCGCGGTTTCCTTTGTTGAGACATAATAGGTTATTTCCGGGAAAAAGGTATCACTGTAGATTTCTTCAAAACCCGGGAGGGTTTTTAAGACTTTTCCGGTATTCTTCAGGATGGCAAAGACCTGAATACCGCCGACCGTATTCATTGTATTCAGTTCGTTAAACTCCACGTCTACTTTGTAAATAAACTCCCCCGTACCTGAGTTTTGGCCCAACTCCAGCAGCTCATATTCGGTCAACCCCTGCGTATCCTGCTTTTTCTCGGCAGTAGGCGCGGATTTTTCTTCACGGGGCGCTTTTGCCGGTTCATTCACCGATGCCTTTAAGATGGAAATCAGGGGAGCGATATCATCATCAAAAACCTGCCCGCTCATTCTTTTTTCCAACATTTCTTTCAACGTATCCACCGACGCCAGCAGGCTGTCTATCACCTTTCCCGTTATTTTTTTCTTGGCACTGCGCAGACTGTCCAGGACATCTTCGATACTATGGGTAAACTCCGATATCTCACTCATCTGGACCGTGCCGGAACCGCCTTTGAGCGTATGAGCGGCCCGGAAAAGTTCATCGATGGCGTCTTTATTGCCGGGATCATTTTCCAGTACCAAAAGGTTCTGTTCAAGGATCTCTATCTGGCCCTGGGCCTCCGCAAAGAAGTCCTTCAGCAACTCTTCGTTCTTTGGATCAAAATAATCACTCATCCTATTTTTATTTTTATATACAAATGTTAATAAGTCAAGTTAAAAACATTTTTATTGAAGCTGTTTTAAATTCTTGACACATTCACCGATACCGGTGCATTATGTAATTATCCATATGGTATCTATTGTCGTAGATAACTCTCCCGAAATCAGGAACTCCTTGTGCTATATTCTCCTCTCGTTCGGTATAAAGGGAATTCCGTGCGCCGACCGGGCGGAGGCCTTAACTATCATCCGTAAGGCTCCCGAAGAGATCTCATGCGCTGTCGTTGATATAGACCAAAAAGGAACCGGCGGGCTTGAACTGATAGAGGAATTAAAGCGTGAGGTAAAAACAAAAAAAATCAACATTATCGTACATACAATACAGTCCGACAGGGAGGCGGTTGTCAAAATGCTGGAGTTGGGAGTAATAGGCTATCTGTTGAAACCGTATAAAGAGAGTGAAACTCCCGTCAAATTACATAAAATTTTACAACGGGTTGAAGGACAGGAGAAACGCCAACATATCCGCATAACCCCCGATCCGCAGGATTTACTGCGTGCTCACTTCCATATTCCGGGTTATCCGCACCTTGTTTCCGGCCTGATTGTTAACCTGAGCATGGGGGGCCTTGCCCTGGAACTGTATTCACCGGTTCCCGAATCGGTGCTTGCTGAAAACACCCATATTGCTTCCTTACGATTTATCCTTTCCGCAAAAGAGTTGGCTCCCTCCGGTATCATAGTTGTCCGGAACAACAAATATCTGGCAGTCAATTTCAGTGCCATAAACCAGGAGGATAGTCTTGTACTGGCCAGGTATATATTTAAAAGAATAGAGGTCTAACAACCATTTCAGCATACGGTTGTTTTTTTATTTTTTTGTGGATAGAATAGTATAAAAGGAGCATACCTTCCATGAGATTTAAAACCGCGTTAGCAATAAGTTTTCTTTTGCTGTTCCTCATAGTATGCCAATCCGGGCTTTATGCCCTTGATGTGGGAATACTTTTCAGATTTGAAAATATGGACTTTGCCCCTGATCGAGAAGAATCCGACCATACCTTCGACGGACTGACCTTTCCCTGGGGAATTTCAATCTTTGCCAGCCACGAAATCGGTGATAACTTTTCCATTACCACCGGCTTTACACAAGATCCTATTCTCAGGAATATTTCAGCCACTATGGTGAGTTACCGGTACAGCTTTATCAGCATCGGATTGGGTCCGTACTTTGGATTTTTTAACTCCTGGGACCCGCTGATCCGCTCGGGGATTAACGCGTCATTACGTATTGATTTTCCCGGAATAATCTTCGCGGAAATAAGGACGGGCAATACCATCGGGAGTCTGTCGAAAGAGGGAGACTATTCACAGGAAGAAACCTCTCTTCTTGCCGGTTTTCATGTAATGAATGCGATTTGTACCTTTGGGCTTTTGTCCAAAACCTTTACCCTGGTCAAAGATTCGTCACAGGTCATAGACAGTCTGGACAAGTATTATTTCAGCACCGACCTCTTTCAAAAAAATGTTCCGTTCAGGGTCCTTCTCACCTTTGCCTACCAGACCATTTCCAAGACTTTTATTACACCCACAACCACCAGTTCACACACCCTAAGCTCACTTATTATCGGCACAGAGGTGGAAGTGGAACTGGTACGGTTTTTAAACCTCCTTGTTATAATCGACAGCAGTATTTATACCTTCGGCCAGGACGATCTACTGGGAGTAGAACCGGGAAAAGGTCTGGGGGGATTTCTCTTCAGCGCTCAAATCGGATTAAAATTAAAAATAGACCAGTTGGTGCAAAAACCTGAAATAGCCGAATAAAAAAAGAGCTGTCCAAGATCTTTGGACAGCTCTTTTTGTTATATTAATCTGTTTTGTTTCTTATTGGTTTCCCTGAGTATCAGTATTATTACTCTGTTCTTTATACATTTTCTGTTTTTCCAGAAAACGCAGGATGTGCAGATTGCCAAGCCGCCTGATCTCGGCCTTCCTTCTGGCCTCTTCACGCTGCTGCATAATCCCCCATACCTGCTCATCATTTATATCAAGATTGAAATCCTGCCAGGCCAGGTCGTACTTGACCTTTACATCTTTTACATAGGTTACAAAATCACCGCCGGTCTGTTGCGCGTCACGATAGATAATAATCCCTATGAATTTGATAAACGGCTCGCTCTGGGGATAAAGCGGGAATACTCTCAGATCCCTGTCCCGTACATCGCTGATATAATTGGGATTTTCCCATTTCAGCCGTTTCCATCCGGCATAATTCAAATATCCAAAAAATATGGTCCGTTCCTCACCGTTCTGGTCTTTATAAATCAACCCGATACCGTGTGGAAAGTTCCTGCCGCTGACAACCATCTGCATCTCTTTGATGGTGCCGACGTTTTTTATAATACCTTTATTGTCGAATTTATCACCCTTGCCCTTATTCTCATCACCTGCCTTATCCATATATGCCGGAATCTCAAAAGGCGGCTTTATGATTGCATATGAATTGAATGCCGGTTCCGGGAAATGAATTCGCACGGCCAGAACCGCTTTACTTTTCATGTCCTCGCCCTCAAAATCAGCTGCATTGGCAGTGGTCTGCGCTTCTTTGGCATAGGAATAGATAATATTTTCACGATACTGTGAGGATGAAGCCAGGTCAACCTCCCAGTTACCAAGCGCCAGAGAAGTTTTTAACTTGTCCAACTCATCCGCGGGTACTTCAGCCCCGGCCTGGCTGCGGTAATCAACCATGGTGGCCTGGTTTTCGGTTGGTGTGGTTTCACCTTGTTTGGTTACATCCGCTTTTAAATCATTGAAATCAATGAGTACCTGTGGTTCGGTTACCTGGGCCACAGCCTGTACACAAATCAACACAAAGAGAACACCGAGCACAAAACATATCTTTTTCATTTTTTGCTCCTTTTATTAAAGTCTTTCTAGGTCTAAAATTATAATCACCCTAAATATTTTGTCAACGAATTTATTTTTTTTTTAAAATCCTGTAAAATTCTGATTTACTCTATAATATCCGCTGAAAAAACAATACCGTTCTCGAAATCCGCGCTCGATTTCAGACCGGCGCAGTATTCCAGCAACGGATTGTTTTTCAGTGCGGCCACGTATCTTCCCAAATCAGTAATATCGGTGATGATAAAATCCTTCAAGTATTTATAAAAATGCAGTCTGTTCGCTTCCGAGTAATTGGATACCTGGTGTCCCTCTATAAAAACAACCACCTTTTTTACATCAGGAAAATTATAGAGTACACTGTCCGCAAATGCCTGAAGAATCTGTCGCGGCGAAATAAGTACCAGTTTGTTTATTTTAAAAATTCCGTTGGAAAAATTTACATAGAGAATATGATCATGAAGAATAGCGGATTTTATTTTTGTATCCACGGGTATTACCGGCAGGTTCTCGTACTTATAGGGGCCGGATACAATCTCATTCACCAACATCATGACATTTGCCTCTTCACTTCCCAAATCAGGGAGAAAGCGCTCCTCCCCCACTACCTTGGTTTTTCCCACATGCGGGAAAAAGAGTACGCGACGCACCCAATTTTCCGAAAATACGAAAAAAAAGAGCGAAACCAGAAATACCACACCCAATAATCCCATAAATATAATAGGAACAAATTTAGAATATATTTTCACGTTCTACTCCGTAAATGCTTTTGACTTCTCAAACTTTTCAATAAATGAGCCGACGCCATTATATATCGCCTGGGACAGTTTCTTCAAGTGGTTTTCGCTTGTTAATGCAAGGGCTTCTTCTTTGTTTGATACAAATCCTATTTCAATAAGAATAGAAGGCATCTTGGCCTTGCGGACGACAAACCATCGCCCTTCCTTCAACCCCCTGTTTTCACTGGATTTACCGATCACCGCATTCAGGGAATCAAGGATGTCTTTGGCCAGGATGACACTCTCCCATGTATATTCCTCCTCCCTCATGCTGTTTAAGATGGGAATGATATCCTCATGTTCGTCGCTATATGCCGTGGGTTCAATCAACTCACGTCTGTGTGTCGGCGTCAGATACCAGACCTCAAATCCATTGGCCTGTCTGTTCGCGGATGAGTTGGCATGAATGGAGATATATATAATCGCCTCATTCTTTTTTGTCGGTATATTATTGGCAATTTCCGGACGCTTTTCCAGGGAGATAAACTCGTCACGGTCGCGCGTAAGCTTGACAATCTTATTAGGATATTTATTGGTAAGCATTTTGTAAAGAAGCAATGATATGCGCAATACCACGTCTTTTTCCGCTACCGTTACCTTTTTCCCGTTTACCGTATATGAATATGAGGCCCCGGGATCCTTGCCCCCGTGACCCGCATCGATCACGATGGCCGCAACCCGGTAATACGGAGTCTCCGACGGTTTATTAAAAAAATCCTTGATTATGGCGGCCGTCTCGTCCGGGATCAGTACCGCGCCCTTTTTCCTGATAATTCCCGCCGTATTCACCTTTTTCATATAATTCAAAAGGACCCACGGCGCGCCGATTTTAAAAACCACCCTGTCCGTGTTTTTTATCAGCACACCGGTATCGAGCATATAATCCCACTCCAGAGAGACTTTTAATTCCTTTATAAAAGATTGTAACTCAATATACTCCGCCCGGAGGGTGAATAAGGAAAGTAAAAATAAAATAACAACCAGGCTAATTCGCTTTTTCATCCGCCGCTCCCTTTCTCCGCTTCTTTAGAAGAGTATCGATAACATAAACCCCACCCTGGATGCCGCCTCTGCAAAAGGCATCCCAGAAAAGCCTTCCCAACACAATCATATTATCGGTAACAGCGGCGGTAAGGTGTACCCCGGTATACCGGGTAACCATTTCGAGGGCCTTGCCGATGGGCACGCCGTGCCAGTCATGCGCATGCTCTCTTTCGACAACCGGCAGGGCAAGAATCGCCATCTTCTCCGGTACGCGGCCGGGCATATCGTTCCACAGCGGCCGCATGCGGGTCAAAGCCTCCCGGTTTGTCCGGTCTTCGATTATAAAGCAGGCTACACCCGGCGTCCCGTTTCCCAAAAGAAACTCATCGGTCTCAGGCCTGTCCGCCTTAAGGCGCAGAAAAATCCTCCGTAAAGCGTCTTGTGCCGCGGCAACCGCACGCCGCCGGTTGCCCGCCTTGGAAATGATATTTCCGCATTTTTCCACGTTATTCCTGGGAAAGCACACCTTGCTGCCCGGTGCAACCCGTAAAAACAGGTCCATTACTCCCGGCAGGTTTCCGGCCTCGTCTGTACCGTAAATCGCCCGTATCTCACCGGGTATGGATATAAAGGCCCGTTCAGCGGAAACACAATGGTAGTTTGGTTCGAGAGAAAGGGGGGGCAGGCCCACCGCGATGCGCATGGCTGCTTCCGTTACCCGCACACCATAGGCGTAGGGAAATGTCCAACCCGACATGTATCCGCCGGAAAGCCGTGCCGCGATCTCTCCCACCACCGGCCCTTGCCCCGAGAGTTTGATATCTCCCTTTGCCGCCCCGTTTGTAATACCCAATGCTTTTATGCCCTGACAAAATACCTTTTCTACAGCGGAAACGGTTGCCCGGTTATAGGCGGTGGGCATGGTATGTCCCATCTCTACAAAATACGGTGAAAAGCGGATATCCCTGTCCGCCACCCCGCATACGGTTATTTCCCCTTTATAGACGATGGCATCAAGACTGAATTCAGGTCCCTCCACATACTCCTCGATTATTACCTTGTGAGATCGGGAATACATAAATCCCCGGGACACCGCCTGCCGCAACTGATCGGGTGACTCGGCTTTCACCACTCCCCGTGCGCCCATATTATCCGCCGGTTTCACCACAACCGGGAAGCGGAGCTCGCCCTCCAGTTCCGCAAGCCGGGTTTCCTCGGTGATACACCGGAAATCCGGGCTGGGGACATGATTTGCTTTAAACACCTCCCGCATTCTTACCTTGTCGGTCGCGTCCAGGGCAACCTCATAAGGAATACCCGGCAGACCAAGGCGCTCGGCGGCATACGCCACACTGGTTGAAAAATCCGTACCCGCGGTAAATACCCCGTCCAATCCGTTTTCCCGGGCATAACGTTTTAGTACCCCTGTTATCTCTTCCGTGTGCCTGAGGTCTATATGCTCAAAAAAATCCGCATACTCCCTCCCGGGCACCTTGCTGCTGCCGTCAATCAAAATAACACGCCAGCCCAGTTCTCGTGCAATGCGCAGGGAGGGCAGCTGCATAATACCGCCCCCCAAAATGGCAATCGTTTTTTCATCGGCACCGCTCACCCGGCGTCCCCCCTTTTCACCGCATATACCTCAAAAGTATCTCCGAGTCCGAACACTCGGCTTACCGCCGAAAATAGTTTCGCACACCATTTTCCCGGCAGGCCGGGGAGCGCTTTTCCCTTGAAAAATCTTTCCCCGTGATGCCCGGTAATATATATTTTTTTTACCGTGAAACCGAATCCCGCAAGCTGTTTTTTGATTTTTGCCGGGTGCCAGACGGTATAGTGATCCGGCGGACTCTTTTCCAGAAACCGACGCATGTTCTTCCGGGCCGAGATCCCCGCCGCCGAAGGCGTGGAAAAAGCCAGGATTCCACCGGGCTTTAAAAGCAGGCTGATATGCTTCAGTATGGCAAACGGATTTTGAAAATGCTCCAGTACAAACCACATACTCACTCCATCGAAAAGGGCGCGGTTTTTCTTGACATACATATCACCGTCTTTCCCAAAATCCAACTCTTCACAGGAAATTCCGAGTGTCTCCCTGACATACCGTACGGCGGCGCCGCTGATATCCAGACCACGCGCCGCTATATTCCGGGCGGCCGCCTCCTTGAGAAACGGCCCGTAGGCGCAACCGATATCCAATAAGCGCGGGTGTTCCTTATTTTCCCTCCATAATCTTTTAATAACACGCAGCCGCCTCCTGCCCTGTTGCCGGATACATGCAAAGTCCTGCAGATAGGTCCTGCCGTACTGTTTCCGATACTCTTTGAAAAAGTAGTCCCGGTTGTAGTACTGCTTTTTTTCCAGGAAAAAAAGTCCGTAGATCATGCCGCAGTGCGAACAAGCGAAATATGTCTTGGCCGGAAAGCGGGCCGACACCCTGTTGCCCCGATGATGACAAAGCGGGCAGACGGCTGAACCGCTGAATTCCCGGCCCTGCAGATGTGTGATTAAGGCCGGCCGCGTGCGAGGGTCCCGCGGCGGGTAGCGAAGCAACAGCCGCTTAAAACGCTGTTCATTCTTTAACAGGGCCCGAAGGCGTTTCAGATTCGGTTTTCGTATGCCGATCTCGGGAAATCCCGCCTCCCGACTGAGCCTCCGGTGATACGGCGTCGGATTAAAACTAATCACCGGAACGCCAAGAGCCAGTGCCTCATAACAGGTAAGGCCGAAATGCGTAAATACAAGATCGTACTCCCGGATAAGACCTTGCAGATCACCCCTGTTTTTATACACGGTGACACCCTGCGGCCATTTGGTGTGTTTAAACAAAGGCCCCTGGACCACGGCTATTTCCGCGGGCCTGAACACCCCCTGTTCAAGGAGTTCCCGCAGCAGTACCGGCGATAATTGACACGGGTCTTCTCCGCCGAAACTCAACAACACCCGTTTGAAGGGATGGTGCATACTCCGCCGGGCGGCGGTGTGTAACCGGGGTTCATAGGGGATGACAATATTGGGAGTGCTTCTCTTCGCTGTTCCGGGCAGCGTATCTATCAGGTAGGGGAACAGGTCCCGGGCGGCACCACCCTCATCCAGGCCGACAACCGGTGCTTGTTCCCTATACATTGAAAACAACGACCGCGGGGTGCGCCTGCCGTCCAGTACAATGCACTTTAATTTTGCGGCGGGCGGCAACTGTTTTACCAGGTACCGGTGTTCGGCCTGCGAAACGGGCAGTACGCTCAGGGATTTATCCGGGGGAAGCAAAAGCAGGGCCCCGGTGCCGAACAGACGCACATGGTCCATACAACGTTTGAAATGTCCCATTCCTTCTCCCTGCCCGACCCGTGGGACAAAAAGGACCCGCCTCATTCGGCTTGCGGTACTGCTGCCTGCCAAAGCTCTGTGTGCGTTTTCAGCCATTGTACAAGTTCTACAGTTTCTATGGGTTTGTGTCTATAGAGTGCCGTATACACAGCATGGATTATTTTGAAATCTGCGGCCGTATCCAACGTTACCCGCGCCCGGGGAAGCCGGCACTCCGGCGGACAAGGGGGTTCATGTACCGAGAACTCAGTTTTATGCTTCAGAATATAAGGGGTAACATGTTCATGATCATATGGATCCGTTGTTTTTTCACGGGCGGCAAACAAGGCCCGGGCCTCTACCACCTCAACCCCCGTTCCCAGTGGCGCGCCTTCAAACCTGCTGAAATCCGTACTGTGTTGCTGATGGTACTCCAGGTTGCGCCGGGTCAGCTCCGCCGAAACAAGGGGATTGTCTCCGGTTGCCCTGACAATCCGGGTTACGCCGAAATGCCCGGCCGCCCGGCAGTATCGTTCCAGGACATCAAGCGAAGGCCCGGCAAACAGGTGAAACTGCCATTTCTCCGCGTACCGTTTCAGGGCCGAGGCGCTCTCTGCATCGGTAAGCAGGGCATGCACATCAACCGCCACCCGGCCAAGGGCCTGCATAGCATGCTCGATGACCGTGAGTCCAGCCAGTTCCAGCAGGGCTTTCCCGGGCAGGCGTTTTGATTTCAATCGTACCTGTAAAAATATACCACTTTTCATTCCGGATCTTCCCATAACTCGATCAGACTCTTTGCGTCCCTTCTGAATCTGTATTTATTCAGGATTACCCACTTTCGTACGTTGAGGAACTCTTTCAGGGAGGTAATAATCCCGGTATTCGATTTTATCATGTAGCGGAAAAAATGCCTGAACGGCAGCACCCCGCGGTCGCTTCTGAAATCCACACACAGGTTTTTCAGGTAAAACAGTTTATAGCTTTCATCGGGGGTGTTGTCCTCAAAGGACAACTCATAATTGTAATGAAACAGCAGGGAAGTATTACAGACAATATTTTCTCCCCATAGAAAACACCTGAAACCAAAATCGGCCTTCTGCCAGAAAGGGGTGGTGATATTCCCGTCGAATCCGCCGCACAAACGGTATTTTTCCTTATTATAAATACCGCAGTAATCGAAGGCGAACAGGCTTTTCATACCGTCGCGCAGGGGGTTCCACGGGATGATTTTAAAGGCCTTCTTTTCATACCCCGGTGTCTGGATACTGGGGATTGTATCACCTTTTTTATTTTTCAGAATGGGAACCGTACATAGTGCGTTTTGGTGCAGGATTTTTTCCAGTACCCGTGCGGCAAGCGAGCTTTGGGATATCTTCATATCGTTCCAGATGATAAACACCAAGCGGGACATGGCCTCTTCTATTCCGATATTCACTTTTTCCCCGGCGGTGCATTTTTCATGCAGCAAGAGAAACCGGACATTGGGATAGCGGCGGGAGAGGCTCTCCACATCATACGCAATATCCGGCCCCTCAATGAAGATAACCTCAAGGGACTCTTTCCGGGGCAGATCGTTGAATACATCATGCTGGAACAGCCTGCCCCCCCGGTTTAAGATGACGATCGAGACGGGAAAAAGGTATTTGCTTACGCGGGGTTTCGGCGCTCCGCCCATTACCGTATAGGATATTTGCGGGCGTTTAAAAATTGTAGGTGTAGTACTCATCGCATTCTTTACAGATATCGGGATATTCTTCCTTTAAATGCCGGAGATAAAAATCGTTGCCCCGGTCCCAGATAACGGCCGGGTCATCCTGTAAAAGATTGCCCAGAACATGCTGCTTGTTGATGTCCTCCCTGCAGAGGCTGACACTGCCGTCCAGAAAAACCGCAATGTCCCGTTTAATATGCCAGCAGGGAAAACGTTTCAGGGGTGAAAGGTCCGTTACCCTGTACTGCGGCAGAAAACCGGAAAAATAATCATACTTTTGAATAATAATATTTTCCGTGGTTTGTTTCCATTGCTTATAGAATTTTTCAAGCTCATCCTCATTCTGCTGCATACGCACGGCCTGGACAAATACATTTCGACCGAAGGTCTCAAGCAGTATTTTGGTATTTTCCATGGCCTCGGCAAAACCCTGCCCACGCAAGGTGTTGTAACACGCTTCACTGATCGCATCCAGCGAAACAATCCAGCGGCAGCGATCACGTACATTGCCGCTTAATGACTGCAGGGCCTTCGCGTCCCATCCCAGGGCGGATGTCTCAATTACCAGTTTGAAGGACGGTATCTCGCATACTTTTTCGATTAGCTCATATGCCTTGCTGTGCAGCGAATGCTCGCCCCATAACGAAAAGCCGATGACCGCGTCCTCACAGAATCCCCGTATTTTCTCCAGTATTTTTTCAAAATCCTCCGGGGCCATTTCACCCTTTTTCCCCAGCATATCGGGTCTGAATTTGGGGTACGGACAGTATGAGCATTGCTGCGCGCAGCCCTCCACGGTCTGAACCAGAAAATAAACGGGCAGCGTGCGTAATATTTCCTTGTGTTCCTGTAAGGCCTTCAGTATTTCCTGTTCCGAAAACGCCCCGTACTCCGCCAGCCGTTTTAATAAAAAGAAATTCCTTCTGCAGTCCGCGGACAGGCCGGCACGCAGCAGACGCAGGTCAACGGGAGATATCTCGGTCTCCAGGTCAAATGAGTTGATGTCCTTCTTTATCAGCTCAAACAGGCTGTTCCGGTCCGGTACCGTGATTTCATCTTCACCCAGCAGGTTCAGCAAGGGCGTTAGAATATAGGGTTTCAGGATTTCCGGGGTAAGTCCGTAGGGATACCCGTCGGCAAAGGTGTAATCCGCAAAATAGGTCTTATGATTCGCGTACATGCGTTTTGTGATCTCACTGTTCAAAAACATACAGTCCGCGTAGAAATAAAAAATATTATCAAACCCCTCGGCCTTTTCTTTTATTCGGCGCAGCATTTCTCCCGTGGTCCAATGCTCATCCTGCAGGGACTCATACTGTTTTAATTCCCTGCAGGGTGAAGAAAGCAGAACCAGGGTCTTTTCGACCTCCGGGAGGCTCCCGATGTATTCTTTCACAAAATCAAGGGGGGTCTTCCCGCTCCGCACGTTTTCAAGGGCATAGGGAGAGAGATTAATTCCGTTTACTATGGCTATATTTTTCATCTCTTATAGATTATATCGACAGGCGGACACTTATGCTGAATAACTCAAACGCAAACGATTTATTTCTCCGGAATGAGTTCCAGAATAAGTTCAACCTCACCGCGCGAGAGTTTGGTGGCCCTGGCAATCTCCTGAACCGACCAGCCCTGATGGGCGAGTTTCACTACCGTCTGCCGTTTATCACTTGAAGGGGCCCCACGGTCCTTTTTGGTCTGGGCCACCTCTTCCTTGATCAGACTTTCCAAAAGTCGCAGCTGTTCCTGGGCCTGGGTATTTACCTGTTCCAGCCTTGTCTCGGCCCGGGCCAGCCATTCCCTGGCGATATTCAGTTTGTCCATCCGTGCCTCAAGCTCCAGAATCAGGTGATCAATACCTTCCATTTTATCGACCACGGCGTCGGTCTTTTCCTTGTTGGCGCTGATAAGCTCAATCTCCGCTTTCAGTTCCTTTATCAGGGAGGGTATCCCCTTCATTTCCTTCTGCATTTCACCTAATGATTTGTCAAGACCGGTGAGCTTTTGAAAATTCTTATCCACTCCCTGGGTCGTGCTGTCCAGTACCTTCTTTTTCTGTTCCAGGCGGGCAAAACGGGTATCTACCTCTTTTTCCAGATCTTCGAGTGTTCTCATTTTCAGCTCCAGCTCCTGGACCGCATCGTAATTTGTAGTAATATTCACAATCTTGGCGTCTATTTCATGTGAGATGGAAATAAGGCGTTTAAAATCGGTTTCCATGCTGTTGATACGCTTTTTCTCGGTCACAAATTCCCTGACCTTGGCGGACATATCATCCACGAGCTTTCTAGTGGTGACAAACTCTTTGTTGATGGCGTCCACGTCCTTTTTATACGCCGATATCTTGACGAGCTCCTTTTTCATGGAGTCGATATCACTCTCAAGGTTGATTTTAAGTGTATCCGCCCGTTCAAATATTTTTGTCTGGGCCACAAAATTCTTCTGCTGTTTTTCTATCTCGCTTAATCCCTGCCCCAGACCGGAGGCCTTTTCCACCAGTCTATCAAGCTCATCCTTTAGGTGCGCCCTTTCCTTGGTGGTCGCGTCTATCAGATCGTTCTTCTGTTCCGCAAAATTCTTTTCCAGCGTCGTAAAGGTGGTGGAAAACAGGGTTTCCAACTCGGTTTGACGCTCCACAAAACTATGCTGCAGTGAGTTCAAAGCCGAATTAAACGTTTCTTCCAATTCCTGCTGGCGTTCATCAACATCCTGTTTCAGGGTATTAATTCTTGCCGACGAATCCTCTGTCAGTCCGGAAAGCTTTTCAGATATATCCTGCTCCGAATCCTGGTATTTCTGCAGTATTTCCTCGTGCCACTGGCGGGCTTCCTCCGTAGTGCCGGAGAAGTAAGCGGAAAGCTTTTCCCGGGAATTCTTGAAATTCTCCTCAAGCTGCTTAATATTTTGCTGTACGTCGATTTTCCCGTCTTCCAGCGCCTTGAACATCGAGGCAATATACCCGTTAATCTCAGCCTGGGTGCTGTCCAGTTTGGTATCGATAGCCTCGCGCAGCTCCGCTTCCTTTTCCTGCATGGCCCGGCCGGCCGCGCTTTCGATGCTGCGGATATTTTCCTGTTTGATGGTTTCGATCTTGGTGGAGACCTCTTCCTGGAACTCTTCTATTACCTTTCGCAGTGCGTCACTGCGCTCCCTGAAATCATTAAAGAAATCATCCTCAAGTACGCTTAATTTCCCTGATACATTTTCGTACGCCCTGGTTTTCAAGGTATTTATTTCAGCTTCGATATTCTCAATTTCTTCCCGGTAATTCTCCAGCTCCGCGGCCGCCCTGGATTTCTCCGCACTGCGTTCATCCGCCAAAAGCTTGTTAAAATCGCTGAAATCATGCCTGATCTTCTCCGTGATCCCATCCATATAATCACGCAGGGATTTTTCCATGGATTCAATATCCACATTACAGTCTTCAAGTTTTTTAAATTTAAAGGAAATCTCCTCTTCATAGGTTCCCAGCCGCTCTTCTACGCCTTTTGTATACTCATCCATTTCCGCGGCCGCCTGCTCCCGGGCAAGCCTGGTCTGATGAAAATCCTCTTCGTATTTTTGTATGCTCCGAGCGATTTCGGTCTTCCTGTGCTCGAAGGCCTGTACCATGGATTCTATATTCTCGTTTATTTCAGTCCGCGTCACGTCTATTTTGGAGTCGATAAACTCACGCAGCTCATGTTCCTTTTCTTCCAAAGTATCCGCCGCCATACTTTCGATCGTCGTATTATTCTCCTGTTTAATCTGTTCAATCCGCGTCAACACCTCTTCCTGGAACTTATCCAGGCTGGTTTGGACGGCCAGGCTTCGTTCCTTAAAATCGGCAAAGAAATCATCTTCCAGGATTTGCAGCTTTTCGGATACATTTTCATATGCCGTGGTTTTCAGCGCCTTTACCTCGGAATCGATACCCTCTATCTCGTTTCGTATCCGGGAAAGCTCCCGGTCGGCCTTGGCGGTTTCCGCCGAGCGTTCTTCTTCCAGACGGTTTCCAAAGTCTGAAAAATCACTTTTGATCTTATCGCTGACACCCGCCATATACGCGCGCAGTGATTTTTCAAGCTCTTCAATATCTACATTGCAATCTTTTAGTCTCTGGAACTTATAGGCAAGCTCTTCATCATAGGTTTCCAGCCGTTGTTCCACGTTTTTGGTAAAATCTTCCATTTCCAGCGATACACTTTCCTGGGTATCCCTGGCCCGGTTTAAGAAATCGGTCATACCGGCGCTGACCTCATTTTCCAGATCACGCAGCTTGGCGGAAATCTGTCGTTTCAGGTCCTTCATCTGTTTGTCCAGTTCCACGTGCCAAACGTTTGCGTCGGAACGCAGTACCCCGAACATCTCCCCGATCTCTTTCTTCTTGGTATCAAGGTCGGTATTCACCCGCTTGAAGTATTCCTCGATTTCATAAGCCTGCTCCCTGGCCTTTTTATCGATAGACTCTTGCAGGTTATGGAACACCTCATCATTAAAGGTCTCTCCCCGTACCGCCGCCTTTTCCAGCTGCTCATGGAACATCTTTTCGATTCGGGTGTACTGCTCCTTAAAATCCTCGATCTTTGCGGCATACTCCGCATCAAGAGCCTGTGAAGTATCGTGAACCGTCTCCAGCATGGTTCGCAGCTCCAGGGTGATCTTTTCCTGTTCCTCCTGCGCACCGCTGATAACCGCGCCGGTTTCGGAAGAAAGCTCGCTGATCCCCTGTTTTCTACGCTTGATGATCTCTTCATCCAGGCCGGACAGGAGTTCCCGATAGGCCTTTTCAGCGGTTTTCACCACCTCTGATCTGCGTTCCTCAAGCTTTTTCACGTACCCCGCCACACCGGTGACATTCTGTTCGATTATATGCAGATTTTGTTCAAGTTCCTCAATGCTGTCGCGATGTGTATCAAGCAGTTTTTTACGGATCTTATCCAGTTCAAGCCTGTTTTTCTCCGTAGATTTAGTCAGCGCGTTCTCCAGGGACGTTTCCAGTTTGGTGATACGGTGCGAGACATCTTTTACCTGTGAACCTACCCGGTCGATAAAAACCGATTCATCCTTGATACGCGAAAGATTCTCATCAACCCTGCCGGACATGGCGACAAGCTCATTTAACGTACCCGCGTAATTGTCTACGGTGGCTTTCATATTTTTGAAATCACCCTCTTTGGCCTTTAGGGCTTCTTCAAAAGTGAGAATCCGCTTTAAAACCTCTCTGCTCTTTTTCAGATTAAGATCCAGATCGACCGCGATATCATTAATCTCAACGGTTTTTTCCTTGATAAACACGGATATTTCTTCTTTCAGTTTGTCCGAAAAGCGTTTTACCTTTTCCAGACTTCTGTTGCGCTTATCAAGCGTTCTAAAGAGGATTACAATAATAATAACTACCAAAAATGTAGGCAGGCTGAAAGTGTAGTCCATTGCTCCCCTCCCATGGGATATTTGTCTTTTATATTATCTCACCCTATACGTATTGTCAATTATTTTTTTAACATTTTTCTATTATACGTATTGTAACCGACAATAGGTATCCCGACCTCAATTTTACAATATTTTACAATTTTTTACACCAGGTTGACAATAGTGGGCGAAAGCAGGGTATTATATAAGTACGAGGGATCGATTGAAGGCCCGTAAAAAAAGAATACATAGCATGCACCTCATTATCATTCTGGCCGCGGTCATCATTATTCCCGGAATAATACTTGGGATATTGGCCTTGCGCGCGATCGAAAGAGAAGAAGCATATATCGAAAAAAATTTTACTCTGACCCTGACGTCCGAAGTAAACAGCGCGGTCACCCTGGTGGATAATGAAATGAAAGCCGTCCGGGATGAGTTGTCCGCCGTGATCCGTTTCCCGGAAGAACGGAATGCCGCCCTTGCGCTGCAAAAGATGCGGCAGGATTCCTCTCTGATCGGCCTCCCCTTCCTGCTTTCATCGCATCGCGTGGTAGTCTATCCCCCCCGCACGAAGCCCCCTTCGCAGGAAGAGTCTCTGCTTGAAAAACAGAACCGGGAGCTGTTTGAAGACACGGTTTCCATTCCGGTCTATAAGAACATCGTCAAGGAGTATAAAGACACCATTTTAAATGAAGACGTACAGTCCACAGCCCCGAATCAGGCACCGGCCGAAGCGGTCCCGCAGAAAGGGGACAATGCGCCCAGGCAAAGCGAATCGGCCAAAGCCCTGCAGGAGGAGATTGAGACACAACAGGCGATAAACCGCTTTAACAATTCCGAACCCCTGCGTCAGAAGATTTATAAACAGGCCAGGGAACAGGGGCAGGAGGTACTGGTAAGAAATATTATTCTTCCGGCGGACAATTCCGACGCACTGAACAAACAGTGGTCATACTTCATCCTGGAATCCCATACCTTCAGCCAGATTATCGGGAAGGCCTCCCGGGGAATTATCCCCCGTTTTATCGAAGACAAGCTGTACCTGTTATACTGGAAGAAAAATACGCGGGACTCGGTTGTAGGGTGTGTGATCGATATCGATGCTTTAAAGCAGCGCCTGCTGCAGGTCATGCCCCGGGTATTTTCACAGACCCGCATCCTGGTGATCCTTGATGAAAAAGCCAAACCCCTGGTTGTTCCCGAGGGAGAAGAACAGCGGCAGTGGTTTACCCCTTTTGCCGCGCAGGAAATTTCAGAGCTCTTGCCCCGCTGGGAAATTGCCGCGTATCTTACCAATCCGAACGTCATCAGGGACAAAGCCCAGTCGACCGCGCTGGTACTATGGATTTTGATCGCGTTTCTGCTTGTGGCCCTGTTTCTGGGCGGGGTGTTTTTGACCGGGCTGCTGATGGGCCAAATGAAGCTGGCCCAACAAAAAACCAATTTTGTGGCCAATGTTTCCCATGAACTGAAAACACCGCTGACCTCCCTGCGTTTGTTTGCCGAGTTATTACGTGACAACAGGCAGCCTGACGCGGCAAAACGTAAGCAGTACCTGGAAACCATGGTTTCCGAAACCGAGCGCCTTACCCGGCTTATCAATAATGTACTGGATTTTACGCGGATGGGAAAAGGGAAAAGAAACTATCACCCGCGGCCGTGCGATATCGGCGGATTATGCGAAGATATAATCCGGGCTCAGCGGGCACGCTTGGAACATAAAGGGTTTACCGTAAAAATCACCTGCCCTGCGGGGCCGGTCACGGCCCGTATTGATGAAGAAGCCCTAAAACAGGTTATGATCAACCTGTTGTCAAACGCGGAAAAGTATTCCGGGAACAGAAAAAGTATTGAGGTAACAGTATCCCGGGACACAAACAATGTCATCATTAATATTCTGGACAGGGGACCGGGCATTCCCCCGAGACTTTCGGAAAAGATCTTCAAAGAGTTTTACCGGGTGGACGATTCCCTGACGGCCGCGGTGAGCGGCAGCGGCCTGGGACTGTCCATCTCCAGAAAAATATTGCGTGACCATGGTGGTGACATCCGCTACCTCCCGCGCAGCGGGGGAGGAAGCCGTTTCCGGATTTTTATACCAAAGGGAGAAAACGAGCATGCGAAAACAAAAGATTCTCATTATTGAAGACGATCGTGCCATTATCACGGGCATACGCGACCTTTTGCAAAGTGAGCACTACGCCGTTTCCATTGCTTACGACGGCAGGACGGCCCTGGAACGCTACCGGCAGGACAGACCTGACCTGGTGCTGTTGGATATCATGATCCCCGAAAAAAGCGGGTATGAGGTATGTAAAGAAATCCGCAAAACGGACCGTGCCACACCGATTGTTATGCTGACAGCCAAATCGCAGGAGGTGGATAAGGTAGTGGGCTTTGACCTGGGCGCGGACGATTACGTCGTCAAACCATTCGGGGTGCAGGAACTGCTTGCCCGCATCCGCACCTGTCTGCGCCGCAGCAGTCCGCAGGAAAAGCATCCCGACAATAGTGAAATCAGTTTCGGCAACGTCCGGATTAATCCCAAAACGCTTCAGGGCAGAAAGGGCAAAGAGGAGTTTCCCCTGGTACAGCGCGAGGTTGACCTGCTGCGCTATTTTCTGGATCACGAAGGCGAGGTGCTGGACCGGTTTGCCCTTTTGGACAAGATTTGGGGATTGAGTTACGGCGGTACCACCCGCACCCTGGACCAGCACATCTCCAAACTGCGCCGGAAGATTGAGGATGATCCGGCCCGGCCCAGACATATCATCACTGTCCATACCGTGGGGTACAAATTCAGCAGAGGCGCATAGGCGGCAGTCACCTGATAAATTTGCATTTGTCCGTCCGATTGAACATTATTGCCAATATGATCACCACCAAAGGGAGCAAAAAAGCCTTTCACAACCGGGGCAAAGGGCTGTTTTCCTATGACAACCTGTTTTTTTCAGCTTGCTTTTACCCCTTGCCATTGTTCTTCCCGCTTTTATCATCAACTTTTCGCTGGAACTTGTCATCGCTGTTGTCCTGCTGTTGGGTTCGCTTGCGTTCCGTGTTTTCTCTATTGTCCCGAAGGTTTCCTGTTCGCACTGCAAAGCAAAAGGCGCGTGCCCGCAATACTCACTGCTGCATGCGGTCCGAAAAACATTAATGGCCGTTACAGCTTCCGGCAGGAATCGCGGATAACCGGTTCGGCCTCCAGAACGGTTTCACGCGGGCAATGCTCGGCCGAAACGTGGGCCAGAATTTTTTTTACCGCAAGTTCCGCCAGTCCGGCGTAATCCTGCTTTACGGTGGTTATTCCCGGGACATAGTGCTTTGAGATAAAGATATCATCAAACCCCGTCACGCTGATATCACCGGGTACGGAGAAGCCTGCCTTAAAAACCTGTTTTATGGCCCCTAAGGCCAGGGTATCATTCATGCACATGACCGCACTGGGCCGGTCTTTCAACCGCAGAATCTGTTCCATGCTTGAGGCCCCGCTCTCCACAAGGTAACGGCCGCAGACGATCCATTCATCCCGTATTTCCAGATTGTGCGCGGCAAGTTTCTCCTTGAACACCTCTATCTTTTCTTCGGTGATAAGGAATCCCCTGTCGCCCGTGATCAGCCCGATCTTCTTGTGATTGCACGAAAGTACATAATCGATGATTTTGGCAAATGCTTTCCTTTCATCAGTGCGGACTATATAGCAGTTGTTGATATCGATTTTGCTGTTGATAAACACCACGGGGACCCTCTCGCTTAAGGACCTTATTTCCTTTAAAAATGAGGATTTGGGATTTTTCTGGTTGGCCTTGCCGCCGAGAAAAATAAAGCCGTCCACCTGTCTTTTCTCGATCAAATGCAGCAGTTCGGTCTCATTTTCCTGCCAGCTGTTGATTATACCGAACAACAGGGTATAGCCGACGGAGGTACAGAACAGTTCCGCCTCATTACAGATGGTGACAAAAAAAGGGTTGGAAAGCTCCTCTACCAACATGCCGATAGTGTTCGAAACACGATTACAAAGCGCCCGGGCAATAAGGTTGGGTTCATAATTGCACTCATCAATAACCCGCTGGACCTTTTCCCGGGTATCTTCCCTCACGTTCAGTTTGCCGGTCAACACCCGGGAGACCGTGGCGATGGACACACCTGCCCTTCTGGCGATATCATAGATGGTAATATGATCCTTCAGCAGGCTCATACCTTAATTGTACACCGTGTTGCCGTGTTATATCAAGAAATTAATACCGTATAAAACTGATGCCGGGGGCCCGGATCAGGCCCCCACAAGCTTATTTTACCACTCCCAAAATAACCTCATTCCCTTCGCGGTACACCCGAAACAGTACCTCCTCGGACGAGGAATCATTGAGGCCTTTATAGAAATCCATTACGGTATTGATCTTTGTCTTGTTGATTTTCACTACCACGTCCCCCTGGCGCAGTCCGGCCAGTCCCGCGGGTGCCTTGGCGATGACATTACCGATCACCACCCCGTTCATGCCGTCGGGCAGGTTAAGGCGCTTACGGATGTCGTCATTAATCCGCAAAGGCACCATCCCCGGCCAGAGATTGGTGTTCGACTGCACCTTGTCTTCATCGGCCCGCACGGTCAGGGTGACATGCAGCTTCATTTCTTTACCGTACCGGATAATCACAAACGGAACATTCTGCCCCGGCGGAATATTCCCCACGATCGAGGTCAGATGCGTGGCATCCTTTATATCGGTCTTGTCCACCTTTATTACCAGGTCTCCCGGGAGGATACCGGCTTTGTATGCCGGTGAGTTCTTGAACAGGTTCAACACCAGCGCACCCTTTTTCCCCGTGATCTCCAGGTCTTCGGGCACACCGGGATAATAGTCCGGATTCGGGTCGCCTATCTGTACCCCCAGCCAGCCGTATTCAACCTTTCCCTTGGTCATAAAATCATTGATTACCTTTTTGGCATTGTTTATGGGGATGGCGAATCCCAGTCCGATACTCTGCCCGGTACGGGAGGCGATCCAGGTGTTTATGCCGATAACCTCACCTTTGATATTAAGCAGCGCGCCGCCCGAGTTCCCCTGGTTGATGCTGGCGTCGGTCTGGATATAATCGGTAAAATTGGCGATACCGGACGTCCCCCCGCCGAAGGCATCGTCCGCTCTTCTTCCCAGGGCGCTTACCACCCCGACGGTAAAGGACGATTCGAATCCAAGCGGATTGCCAATGGCCAGCGCCCAGTCTCCTACCTGAACCTTATCCGAATCACCGATCAGCGCCACGGGGACATCGCCGTTGGCTTCAAACTCTATCAACGCCAGGTCGGTGCGCGGATCTTTGCCGACTATCCGTGCGGCAAACTCCCTGCCGTCATGAAGCTTTACACTGATTTCATCCGCATGGCCGACCACATGGTTGTTGGTGATTACATATACCTTGTTGCCGGATTTTTGCACAATTACGCCCGAACCGAGGCCGGGGCGTTTATATTCATATTCTTTTTTGTTATTCTTCTGATCGGGTTTCCCGTTTTCATTGAAATCGAAAAAATACTCCCACGGTGAGTCCGAATCCGGCATCCGCTGCTTCACCACTTCAACCACATTTATCTCCACCACCACCGGCAGCCCGATATTGGCGACGTTGCGAAAGGAGTATTGAATATCCTCCAGTACGGCCATACCCTGCTTGACGTTATCATAATCCTTGGCAAAGGCGCGGCTTAAATTCCCTCCGCCGCCCGAGCAGGAATAGATAATCGCGGTTGAGATGACAAAACCCAATATCATTGATACAAGAGCTACATTAAAAATAAGAAATTTCTTTGAATAGAAAATACTTGGTCTACGCTTCATGATTACACACCTCCGTCTCCTCTTATCATATTAAACAAAATATTCCTCTAAAAGTAACAGTTCTTCCTTTCTCTATAAAAAATAACAATATTTCAGGATAAAAATCAATATGTAGTGAATGTTCAAAATGCGAATTACTGTACCGGAAAAGATACCTCAAAACAGGCACCACCCTGCGGTCTGTTGTATACGCCGATGCTGCCGTCGTAGCTTTCCACGATAACCTTGACGATCGACAGGCCCAGACCGGTGTGTTGGTTCTCACCGCCGTTTTTCTGCCGGAATGAAAAAAACCGTTCAAAAATCTTTTCCCGATGTTCATCGGGAATACCCGGTCCGTTGTCACTGACGCGAACAAGCGCGTTTCCGTTATTTTGCTCCAGGGAAAGCTCTACGGTCCCGTTTTTTTCGGAAAAACTAATGGCGTTATCGATGATGTTTTCCAAGACCTGGGCAATCCGTTCCGGAGAAGCGGGGACGGTCACCGGTTCCTCGGGGATATGAAGGCTAAACGCAATTGTCCTGTGACGCATCTTGAACGCTTCG
>Ga0307445_10000177_pt1 | contig 31643 bp, 30 predicted proteins | sample SalMarSW160330MG_FD_202147 | JGI IMG/M metagenome (GOLD analysis project Ga0307445, IMG submission 202147) | Salt marsh sediment microbial communities from the Plum Island Ecosystem LTER, Massachusetts, United States - SW1603-30 | ecosystem: Environmental > Aquatic > Marine > Intertidal zone >... | reverse complement strand
ATAAAAAATCGGTTCCTAGATGCTCTTGGTGGACATATAATGGCATGTGCAACCTTAGCCAGCCCATCTCGATAAAGTTCTTGCGATAGATTTCACAAATATTTTCATACTGAATTACTTTTTCTTCATCTACTTGAAAGTTATCACCATATAGTATCCGGTTAAGTGCCGAATTACGATAAAATTGTATAGCTCTATCATTTGATGGGGCGGAAATAGTATAGCCACTATGTAGTTTGCTTTTTTTACCAAACATTCTAATATCTTATTACAGTTACTCTTTTACTCAATTGCGCAATTACTCTTGCGCTTGAGTTTTCTAGCTTATTAACTTACTCAGCTTTATGGCTTTAAGGTAACTTACCTCTAACGGCAGCACGTATAGCGTCCGCCATTCCTTTATCATCCGTAATGTCTATGAAAGCTCCTTGCTGTGTCTTAGGATAAACAATATACGGAGAGTTTTGACGTGTTCCCCGTTTTATGGTTTGGTATACTAATAAAGTCTTGTCATCCATCAAGTATACCCGCGCTCCAAAGTGTTTACTACTCATCATTACAAATCTCCTTTAATAGATATAGCTGAAGACACCCTAGGGAAGGAGAATGAATTGGAAGATTTCCTACTCCCCCAACAACCTCCCCATGATTTTATACCCTTCATCTATTATAACACCAGTAGCGGCCGCCCCGGCCTCGGTGAGGCGTGCGGCGCCGTGGGGCGAGATTCCCCCACCGCAGAGGAGGAAGGGCACCGGGTCGGCGGTATGGGTGCGGAGCTTAACGGGGGTGAGGTGGTCGGGCATTATCAGCAGGCGCAGGTCGCCGGGGTAAGCCCGCAGGCGGCTGACCACCGCGGCGTCGATGCCCTCGATGGCGGCAATCTTGGCGGCGGCGTCCCCGCCGTGGGCGGCCTCGTCGGGCGCCTCGATGTGGATGACCACCAGGTCGTGCTTTTCCAATGCCTTTAGCGCCCCCTCGGCCTGGGCGGCGTTGTCGCTGTCCGGGCCGTCGGTAACCCCGGGGATGTCCAGCACCGTCATGTCGGCCATCAGGGCCAGCCCCTTGAGTAAATCCACGCCGGAGGTGAGGGCGGCCTTGAGCCCGTATGCCTCGGAGAAGGGCGGCATCTCCGGGACGCGCCCGCTGCCCCAGAAGAGCCAGATATGGGTAACGGGCTTGTCGCCGCGGGCCAGCCGCGCCTGATTGATTTGGTGGCCTCTCAGGGCATCCTGGGAGCGGGCCATGAGGTCGCGGAGAAACTTGCTCCCCTCCCCCCGCGGCAGGTATCCGGCGATTTTCTTACCGGGGATATCGTGGGGCGGGGTGCAGGCGGCTTTGAGCGCCCCGGCGTGCCCCCGGAGCTTGAGGATGTGGCGGTAGCTCAGGCCGGGGTAGAACGTCACGTCCTCGCCGCCGAGTTTTTCGTTGAGGGTCTGGATGATTTCCCCGGCTTCCGCGGTGGTGATGTGCCCGCCGGAGTAGTCGTCCATGTTGCCGTCGGCCACAGTAACCAGGTTGCAGCGGAAGACGGCCTCGTCCGGGCCGACGGCGATGCCCCGGCTGCGGGCCTCGATGGCGGCGCGGCCTTTATAATAAACGCGGGGGTCGTAGCCCAGGACGGACATGCAGGCGCAGGCGCTGGAAGGCTCCATGCCCGGCGGCACGGTGCGTGCCAGTCCCAGGCAGCCGGCCCCGGCCAGGGCGTCCAGGTGGGGGGTAACCGCCAGCTCCAGGCTGGTCTTCCCGCCGCGCTCCGGCAGCGGCCACCCGGCCGCCCCGTCGATGATGAGGATGACGTATTTCATATGCCCACGCCACCGCCAGGCTTTCCGCAGTTGCGCAACTACGCCGCCACGCATCGCGGAGGCCGGCGCCCGGCCCTCCTCTGCCATTTTAGGGGGGCGGCCACGGCCTGTCAACGGGCGACGGGGGCTAGTCCTGGAGGGCGACCAGGTCGGGCAGGAGGACGACGCTATAACCGGCGTCGGCCAGGTAGGTCATCTGCTCGCGGAAGTTCTCTACCGGGATGGAGGTGCCTTCCGGGCCGTCGTCGGTAATGAGATGGTAGGTAAAGGACACCACCGTGCTGCCGCTGGCCCACTGGCAGTACTGGCGGAAGGTCTCCAGGCTCTGGTCGGAAATCTGCCAGGAGAAGATGTGGTAGCGGCGCAGGGGGTCGGTATCGGTCAGGTCGTAGTACCGGTCCTCGTTCCAGCCGGCGCGGCCGCAGGTGAAGCCGGCGGCGATGACGCTGTCGATAATCCGCTCGTCCCACTCGTAGTAGGGGTAAATCATCGTCTCCACCTGAAAGCCCATCCCTTCGAGGATGGCCTTGGAGTCGGTTATCTCCGTCCGGAGCTCGGCGTCGGTCAGGCCGACCAGCGAGGGGTGGGTCTCGGTGTGGCAGGCGATATCCATGCCCAGCTCGGCCAGCACCCGGAGCTTGTCCTCGTTCATGTAGCGCCAGAGGCCCTGGCCGGTGCCGATGACGCCGGTGATGACGCCGAAGGTAGCCGCGAAGTCGTGCTCCAGGAGCACCGGCAGGGCGGCCTCGTACTGGTTGGCGAAGCAGTCGTCAAAGAAGAGGCAAATCAGGCGGGCGTCCTCCGGCAGGGGCTGGGGGGTGCGGCGGTGGTAGACGGTCGGCGTCGGGGTGGGCGTCGGGGTCGCGGTTGCTGTCGGGGTGGGTGTCGGGGTCGCCGCCAGGGCCTCGGTCAGGCTTGCGGTCAGGCTCTCGGTGAGGCTCTCGGTCAGGCTTTCCTTAAGGCTGTCGGTGAGACTCTCTTCCCAGCCCTCCGGCAGGCTCGCCTGGCAGCCGAAGACGCCCGCCAGACCCAGCAGGCACAGCCCGGTGGCTATTATCTTTTTCATGGTTCACCCCCGTGGCGGCGCGCCTGGGTCAGTTGAGGACCTTGCGGGAGACCTCGGCGCCGATACGCCTCATGCCCGCCCACTTCACCTTGCGGCGCAGGAGGACGTCAATCATGCTCTTAATCATCACAAAATCGCAAAGCTGCTTGTAGCCCAGTATCAAAAACGGCGAGTAGAGCGCCAGCTTCCAGTCCTCGCCGTCGAGGCGAATGGCCAGGAAACAGAGCAGGAACTGTAAAAAGCAGAAGAAGCCGAAGGGTATCAGCAGCGACAGCCCCGCCCCGCCGACCGCCAGCATGACGATGGCCGCCAGGGTCACCAGCCCCGCCAGCGGCAGAAAGGTCATCGAGATGGCCATGTAGGGGAAGGCCAGCCGCTGCAGAAAGCCGTAGCGGTGGTTGTAGGCGGCGTCGTGGTGCTTCCACATGGCCTGGAAATTACCCCGGTACCAGCGCAGCCGCTGCTTGACGAACTCGCGAATGGTCTCCGGGGCCTCGGTATAGGAAACGGCCGAGGAGCTGGCCTGGACGACCTTGCCCGACTTGAGCGCCTTGATGGTGATGTCAAAGTCCTCCACCAGAGTATCCGTGTCGTAGCGGCCGCTGCTCTCCAGGGCCTCGCGCCGGTAGGCGCCCAGGGCCCCCGGCACCACCGAGACGCTGCCGAAGATATCCAGGGCGCGCCGGGCGATGTTGATGCTGGCGATGTATTCCAGCGCCTGGCACTTGGTGAGCAGGTTGCCGCGGTTAAAGACCTTGATGTTGCCGGCCACCGCGGCCACCTCGGGGTTGCGGAAGGGTTTCACTAATTCAACCAGGGTGTTCTTGCAAACCCGGGAGTCGGCGTCGACGATGACGATGACCTGGCCGCGGGCGAACATCAGGCCGTGGTTGAGGGCGGTGGCCTTGCCCCCGTTGGGACGGTGTATCACCTTAACGCCCCGGTCGGCGAAGCCGTCGGCAATCTGGCGGGTGCGGTCGGTGGAGCCGTCGTTAATGACGATGACCTCTTTATCGGGATAGGTCGCCTCCAGGACGGTCTCTATCGTCCGGGCCAGCACCTTCTCCTCGTTATAGGCCGGGATGAGGACGCTGACCGTGGGGGTGTAGGCCGTATCGAAGGCATAGAGCTCGCGGTGCTTCTGGTAGATGGCCAGCGGCACGGTGAGGAAGTTGAAATAGACCGTCATGGTGAGGCTGACCATCATCACCCAGGCGATGACGGTAAAGGCCTGCCAGAGATAGAGCGCCGCGGCGAAGGCCAGCGGCATGAGCACGAAGAGGAAAGACAGGCTCGCCAGGGCAATCCAGAAACCGGCCCCGTGTATGCTCTGTTTGCGGGTGGCCGCGGCGACGAGGAAATGAACGATGATAAATAAAGCGCTGCCCGCGCCCAGCGCCAGCGAGAGATAGGACTGGCGGGACGGCACCAGGGTGAGAAAGGCGGCCAGCAGGCCGAGGATGATGACGGCGATAATCGTGTTGCGGCGCATTTTACCTCACCGGATTAGTCTGGTCGGCCAGCGCGGCGTTAGCCCCGGCGGCCCGGCCGGGCGCCTCGAAGAGCTCCTCGGCCGGAATGACCTTGATGCGCTGGTAATCGGCGAACTGCCTAGCCTCGCGGCTCAGCTCCGGCACGGTGACGACGACCTTATCGCGGATGCTGGCGTCGTAGGCGGCCGTATCGAACCGCATGACGGCGTTGACGTCGCTTTCCTCATCGCCGGTGATGATGCCGGCGGCCAGCCGGTGGTTGACGATGCCGTCGTCCTTCTGGGCATAAAACTTCAGGGTATGCTCCGTCCCGCTGCGGCCGGTGACGTGGTAGTCGCGGTGGACGGAGTAGCCCCGTTTTTCCAGCAGCCACTGCAGCCGGTCTTCGGGGCTTAGCCCCGCCGGGGCCGCGGTGGGTTTGCCGAAGGCGGCGGGCGGCATCCGCAGCAGGGCCCGCAATTCCTCGAGGCCGTACACCCGGATGCCCTGGCGCTCGGCGAACTTCATGGCGTCGTCGGCCAGGCGCGGCATGGCGATGACCATCTTGTTCTCGATGCCGGTATCGTATATCTTGGAGTCGAAGCTGAACAGGGCTTCGATGTCCACCGCCTCGCCCTCGCGCGGCGCCGAGAGGATGCCGATGACGACGGTATGCCGCGTTATCAGCTCATCCATCCCGGCCACCAGGTCGAGGGTGTGCATCGCCCCGGAGCGCCCCTTGACCGGTACCGCCTCCTTGATATCGTAGCCGAGGCGTTTGAGGTAGTCGATGAGCTGCCGCTTGGGCTCCAGCTCGAACTCCAGGTGGCGGCGGTGCGCCTCGTTGAGGTGGTAGCGGTAGAGCGGCACGCGGCGCAGCTCCTCCATGGCGTAGACATCGCCCGTCTTCAGGTCGCGGCACTTGACCGCCGGGCTGGGAAAGGCGCTGTGGCAGGAGTTGCAGACGTAGCGCATCCCCGGCTTGCGGTAATCGGTGCCGATGAGCTTGAGCTCGCGCTGGCACTTGGGGCAGACCAGGTTAAGGCCCTTATGGAATTCCTCTTCCGGGCCGATAAAGCCGCAGTTAAAATGCTCCAGGAGCTGGCCGCGCGTCAGCTTGTCCGAGTCGCAGTGCGGGCACCGCTCCACGGGCGTCAGCTGCAGGCTGCCGGACGGGCTGGCCAGGACTTCCTCGGCGTTCTCCCGCACCAGGATGCCGGCATCGGCCAGGCGCTCCAGCACCGACGCCGTTGCCCGCCCCGAAGTTCCCATGATGTCGTCGGCCTGGGGGTAGGCGAAGCCGTCCTTGAGGCGCAGGTCTATTTGCGGTTTAATCTCGCCGTTCGGGCCGCTCAATAGCTCGCTGACCAGCCGGGCCGCCTGCGGCTCCTGCCAGATGTTGGCGCTTCCCGTCGCGGCCGGCGCTTCGGGGGCGGGCATGGGGGCAACCGGCGTCTCGCCCGCAGGCAGGGGGGTCGCATCGGACGCGGGGGCCGGGGCCTCCGGCGCGGCTAACTCGGGCGGAGCGGCGGCCGCAAGACGGGCGGAGCTTCCCGGCTCCAGGGTGTCCATCTTCTCGCGGAACTGGCGGTACTCCGTCTCGGCGCGCGCCAGCTTGATGCGGTGGGCCAGGTCGCCGGCCTGCATGGGCTTGCGGCAGTAGTGGTCGATGCCGATTTTCCGCCGGTGGTCCCACATCTCCCAGGAGGAGGTCCTGCCGACGAGGATAATAATGGCCCGCGATATGCCGCGTATCTGGCGGGCCGCCAGGCGCGCGTCGCCGCCGAAGACGTTCTCGTCAACGACGACGATATCGTAATCGCCGGCCTTGATATCCCAGAGGTCTTCCTTGTACTTGGAGGCCTCCCGGACGCGGATGCCGTCCCGGGCCAAGGACTTCAGCTCCCGCTTGTTCAGGAGAGATTTTTTGGCTAAAATCAGGACTCTGCTCATCTTTACCCTGCCGTAACATACCGGCGCGCGGCTCCCGCCGTGACGCCTATGGTTAATTTTTACCACCGCGGGGGTATATCGGGCATAAACACCGCCGAGTCTGGCGTAAAGAATACGTAAACATTTGGGGGAGGTATTAACGGGGGATGACGAAAGTACGCCCTCGTGATGCGGGCGCGCGGTTTTAATGCGCCGTTTATGGGGGCGTATTGGAGGGGGAAACGCGGGGCTAAGCCGAGGATGTTAAGGGGTGGTCTGGGTGGGAATAGATAACACTGTTGGGGTGGGGCGGGGGCAAACTTACGGGATAAGCGGCGGACGTGCCGAGGGCGGTTTGGGTGGGAATAGATAACACCGACGGAGGCGGGGAGGCCGGCTACTTGCCGCCCCGGAGCCATCAGTGTATAATTACAGGCGGCGGGGCGTAGCGCAGTCTGGTAGCGCGCCGCGTTCGGGACGCGGAGGTCCCCGGTTCAAACCCGGGCGCCCCGACCACTCAATCCTCCTCCCCTTTGACCTCCTCCCACAGGGCGTTCTGCGCCTCAAAGGAAAGCGCGTGGAAGTCCTGGCCGCGCTGGCGGCAGAGTGTTTCCATGCCGGCGAACCGCCGCAGGAACTTGCCGTTGGCCCGGCGCAGGGCCGCCTCCGGGTCGATGCCGTCGCGGCGCATGACGTTGGCCAGGGTGAAGAGCAGGTCGCCGTACTCGCCGGCGCGCTCCGACGTGTCTCGGGCGGCGCGGAGTTCCTTGACCTCCTCCACCAGCTTATCGATGACGCCTTCGGTATCGGCCCAGTCGAAGCCGACGCGGGCCACCCGGCGCTGGACTTCGTAGGCGTAGGCCAGGGCGGGCATATCGCGGGGGACGCTGGCCAGCATCGAGGCGTCCCCGCCGCGCTCCTCCCGCTTGAGGGTCTCCCAGTTGTGCATCACCGCGTCGGCATCGGCGGCCCTGGCGCTGCCGAAGATGTGGGGGTGGCGGCGGATGAGCTTTTCGGTAATGCCCCGAATCACGTCGCCGATGGCGAACTCGCCCGTATCGGCGGCTATCTGGGCGTGGAGGACGATTTGCAGCAGCAGGTCGCCCAGCTCCTCGCGCAGCTTGGCGGCGTCGCCGGCGTCAAGGGCCTCCAGCGCCTCGTAGCACTCCGAGAGCAGGTTGGCCCGCAGCGAGACGTGGGTCTGCTGGCGGTCCCAGGGGCAGCCGCCAGGGCCGCGCAGGCGGGCGATGATGGCCGTCAGGGCCTGGAACTGGCTCAAATCTTCCGGCAGGTTCAAATTATACTCCTTCAGTCGGGCAGCACCGCCCCGACGATGTCGCGGTGGCCGTTGACGAACGCGGCGGCGGTCAGGGGCTTGTTGCCCGCCAGCTGGAGCCGCCGCACCTCCAGGAGGCCGGCGCCGGTGCCGATACTTATCCCCCCGCCGGGGAGGCTCAGGACTTTCCCCGCCGCGGCTTCGCCGGGGACGGCGGCGGCCTCGATGATTTCCATTCGTTTGCCTCCCCACTTCGTATAGGCCCCCGGCCAGGGCTGGTAGGCGCGCACCAGGCGCGCGATGCGCTCGGCCGCATCGTTCCAGTCAATTTCCCCGGCCCCCTTGCCGAAGCGGGGGACGTAGGTGGCCGCGCTTTCGTCCTGCGGCTGCGGCGTTATCTCGCCGCGGCCCCAGCCGGATAGCGCCTCCAGCAGCAGCGCCGCTCCCACCTGGGCCAGCTTGGCCGTCAGCGTGCCGGCCGTATCGTAGTACAAAACGGGCACGGCGGCGCGGGCCAGCACCGGCCCGGTATCCAGCTTTTTCCGGACGAGCTGGATGGTGACGCCGGTGAAGGCGTCACCGGCCAGGATGGCCGCCGCCACCGGGGCGGCGCCGCGGTGCCGCGGCAAAAGCGAAAAGTGGACGTTGAGGCACTGGCGCGGCGGGATATCCAGCACCGCCCGGGTCAGTATCTGGCCGTAGGCGCAGACGACGATAGCCTCGGGCTCAAGCGCTGCCAGTCTTTTCAGCTCGCCGGCGTCGCGCAGGCTCGTCGGCTGGCGGACGGGCAGGCCCAGCTTCGCGGCGGCCAGCTTGACCGCCGGCGCCGCCAGGGCGCGCCCCCGCCCCGCCGGGCGGTCGGGCTGAGTGTAGACCGCGGCGACCTCGTAACCGGCCCGGACGAGGCCCTCCAGCGAGGGGCAGGCCGCGGCGGGCGACCCCATAAAAACGATGCGCAACTTAGTCCTCCGGTTGCCAAGATTCTAGCATTAAATTTTTTTTTTAACAACCGAGCGTGGTCAGGCGAGGGAGGGTAGGAAACCGGCAATAAGAGCCGTTTACGGGAGCTTTCAGGGGTGGCCAACGGCGGCCTTCCGCCGCTTGCAGCCCCCTTAATAGTTGCCACACCGGGGCCGCCGGTTGTATGCTTGTTGGCGTTAACAATTTAACGAAAGTTCATTTTTCCTCCAGCGACCCCGCCCCAACCGGCGGTCAATCCCGATTAAATTGCTGACCACGGTCAAGTGTCGGCCGATGCATGACAGGGGGTGAATTTGTGCCCGCAAGGCCCCGGCCCGCGGGCACCGCGAAACAAAGTATGGAAACCGCCCGTACCCGGACACCGCAGGAGATATGGGAGACGGCCCTGGGCGAGTTGCAGCTCCAGGTGAGCCAGCCCAACTACCGCACCTGGTTCAGCCGCACCGCCGGGCTGAGCTACCGGGACGGGCAGTTTGTCGTCGGCGTCCCCAACGCCTTCGCCGCCGAGTACCTGGAGCAGAACCAGCGCTCCCTCATCGAAAAGGCCCTCATCGGGCTGACCTCCCCGGACGTCCGCATCGTCTTCCAGGTCAACGGCAAGCGCCGCGCCGCCCCCACCTCGCTGCCCGACCCCGGGCCGGTCTACACCCGCCTCAACCCGGACTACGTCTTCGACGCCTTCATCGAGGGCGGCAGCAACCGGCTGGCGCGGGCGGCGGCCCTCTCGGTGGCCCAGAACCCGGGGCACACTTACAACCCCCTCTTCGTCTACGGCGGGGCCGGGCTGGGCAAGACCCACCTGCTCCACGCCATCGGCCACCTGGCCGCGGCCGCTCACGTCAACGTCGTCTGCACCAGCGCCGAGCAGTTCACCAACGAGTTCGTCACCGCCCTGCGCGAGCGTACCACCGAGGAGTTCCGCAACAAGTACCGCTCTTTGGGGATGCTCCTCGTCGACGACATCCACTTCATCGGCGGCAAGGAGCAGACCGAGGAGAGCTTTTTCCACACCTTCAACGAGCTGCACAACACCAACCGCCAGATTGTCATCACCAGCGACTGTCCCCCCAAGTCGATGCCGCTGCTGGAAGAGAGGCTGCGCTCCCGCTTCGAGTGGGGCCTCACCGTCGATATCCAGCCGCCCGACCACGAGACCCGCCTGGCCATCCTGGAATCCAAGGCCGGCCGCCAGGGGGTGCGCGTGCCGCGCGACGTGCTGGACTACATCGCCCGCGAGGCGTCGGACAACGTCCGCGCCCTAGAAGGCTCGCTCAACCGCGTCGTCGCCTTCGCCCGGCTGCTGCGCGTCGAGCCCAGCCTGGCCACGGCCGCCCGCGCCCTGGAGGACATCGCCAGCAAAGAGGTCATGGCGGACGCCATCAACCCGTCGGCTATCGTCGCCGCCGTGGCCGCCTCTTTCGAGCTGCCCGCCGAGATACTCACCGGGCGCCGGCGCGACAAGGACTCCATTATGGCCCGCCGCCTGGCGATGTACCTCATCCGGCAGGAGACCAACTGCTCGGTGACGCAGATCGGCCGGGAGCTGGGCAACCGCGACGCCGCGGCGGTGACGGCCGCCTGCAAGAAGATAACCGGGGAGCTGGGCACCAACCCCTTCCTCAAGCGCAAGCTCCGCGACATCCGCCAGCGGCTGCGCCCGTAAAACGGGCAAGCCCGCCATCCACTCCTGCTGTTATTATTAAGAGCTACCGTATTGTTTCTCTCCCGCTCGATGCCCCTATTGTAGCTATCCCGAGATACTTCCAATATTATGTCATCCCACCCGCACCCCGTCATTCTGCGCTTTATTTAGCCGTAATATGGCTAGTATTTGTCAGCATATGGCGATTGTTTTGGGGTCTATTTGAGTGCCGCCAGCCGCCGTCAGGCGTCCTCCCCGGCGTCAGCAGCCGGAGGATATCTCTACCCATTAACTCCCCTGTTATTAGTGCTGTTTTTAACCTCTTCCTCTGTTATGTGCTATTGTATAATCATCATATAACTCTTTCGACTGGTGAACACTGATGTTCGACGAAGCCGAGATAAGCATCCGGGCAGGTAATGGCGGCGACGGGGCCGTCAGCTTCCGCCGTGAGAAGTTCGTGCCTTTCGGCGGGCCGGACGGCGGCGATGGTGGTGATGGGGGCAGCGTTATTATCCGGGCGGATACCTCCGCTGACGACCTGCGCCGCTACCGCCAGAAGCGCGCCTACAAGGCCGCCCCCGGACAGAACGGTCGACACGCCCGCCAGCACGGTAAGAACGGCGACGACCTCATCCTGACGGTGCCGCCGGGGACGGTGATTACCGTGTCCGGCGGGGACGATGACGCCATCAACGCCGACCTGGCCAAGGTCGGAGACGAGGTAACCGTGGCCGCGGGGGGTAAGGGCGGCTGGGGCAACGTGCACTTCAAGTCCTCGACCAACCAGGCGCCGCGTATCGCCCAGCGGGGCGAGCCCGGCCAGCAACGCACGGTGCGGCTGGAGCTGCGGCTCATCGCCGACGTCGGCATTATCGGCTACCCCAACGCCGGCAAGTCCACCCTGCTGGCGAAGTCCTCGGCGGCCAAACCCAAGGTGGCCGACTACCCCTTCACCACCCTGGAGCCGGTGCTGGGGGTCGTGACGACCGGCAACGACGAGTTCGTCATGGCCGAGATTCCCGGCCTCATCGAGGGCGCCCACGCCGGACGCGGGCTGGGCCACGAGTTCCTGCGGCACGCCCGGCGCACCCGGGTGTTCGTCCACCTGCTCAACGGGGAGGCGGCCTCGCCCGCCGCTGACCTAGCCCGACTCAACGAAGAGCTCTACCGCTACGACCCGGAGCTTTCGCGCCAGCCCCAGGTGGTGGCCGTCAACAAGATAGACCTGCCGGAGGTCGCCGCCCGACTGGCCGAGCTTAAAAAGGAGCTAAGCGGCGCCGGGGTCAAGGCCCGCTACATCTCGGCGGCCACGGGGGAGGGCGTCCCCGACCTGCTGGCGGCCGTCCGAGCGCAGCTGCAAATATCGAAAGAGACCGTAAAACCCGAGCCCGCTGCCGGCCGGGTCTTCCATCCCGCGCCGCGGGGCGATAAAATAGAGGTCAGCCGGGTGGGCGACGAGTTCGTTATCCGGGCGCCGGAGCTGGAACGGATTTACGCCGGCAGCGGCGTCGGCCCCGGCGAGCTAAGCTGGCAGCTCAACTACCGCCTCCAGCGGCTGGGGGCGGCGAAATTGCTGGAGAAGGCCGGGGCCAGGCCCGGCGACAAGATACGCTGCGGAGACCTGACGTGGGATTGGTAGAGCGATGAAAATAGGCGTGCTCGGCGGCACCTTCGACCCGGTGCACCGGGGGCATATCGCCATGGCCCGGGTCGCCCGCGAGGCGCTGGGGCTGGACAGAGTGCTGCTGGTGCCGGCGGGGCGGCCGATGTCGGTGAAGAACGCGCTGCTGACGGGGGCGCGGCACCGCCTGGCCATGCTGCGGCTGGCGGCCGTCGGCGCGCCGGAGCTTGAGGTATCCACCGTCGAGACCGACCGCTCCGGCCCGTCCTACACCGCCGACACCCTGGCGGCGCTGCGGCAGGAGTATGGCGAGGAAGCGGAAATCTATTTTATCCTCGGCGACGACTGCCTGGCCCACCTGCCGACCTGGCATGAGCCGCAGCGACTTATCAAACTGGGCCGTTTGGCGGCGGTGCCCCGCCCCGGCTATCCCCGCCCCGACCTCAAGGCCCTGGAGGCGAACCTGCCGGGTATCAGCGCGCGGGTCACCCTGCTGCCCGGCCCGCATATGGATATCAGCGCCACGGACATCCGGGCGCGGGCGGCCCGCGGCGAGCCCCTGGGCGACCTGGTGCCCGAGGACGTCGCCACCTACATCAAAATGCAAAAGTTATACGCCAATTATCAGGAGGTCTAGCATGAAAGCCATCGGTATCGTCGGCAGCCCCCGCAAGGCCGGCAACACGGAGATACTCACCGCCCACTGCCTCAAGGCCATGGCCGAGGAGGGGCTGGAAACGGAGCTGGCGCCGCTGGCGGGCCGGGACATCAGGGGGTGCAACGGCTGCTGGTACTGCGCCGAGCACGACGGCTGCTCCATCGAGGACGACCTCCAGCCCGTCTTCGCTAAGATGCTGGCGGCGGACGTGATTATCGTGGCGTCGCCGGTGTACTACGGCTCGGCCACGTCGCTGGTCAAGGGCTACCTGGAGCGCGCCGGGCTGATGGCCCGCCGTCACGGCGGCCTCAAGGGCAAGGTGGGCGGCCCGCTGGTGGTGGCCCGCCGCGCCGGCCAGAACTTCACCTTCGCCGAGCTGCTGTACTGGTTCCACATTCAGCAGATCATCAACCCCGGCTCGACCTACTGGAACGTGGCCTTCGGGCGGGAGAAGGGCGAGGTGGCCAGCGACGAGGAAGGCATGTTGACGGCCTGGAACTTCGGCAAGAACTGCGCCGAGGTGGCCAAAAGGCTGCGTAAATAGTTCGCAAAATATTCGCAAATCACAGGGTGGTCATCGCCCGCCGTCATGGGCTATAATGAAACGGCCTAACGGAGGTTAAACTTGAGCGAAGCCAGCGTCATCACCCCGGAACTGGAGGCCCTCCTCAACGTGGACCTCGGCCCCGATGTCTACGAAATAGAGAAGGGAATGCTGCGTAAGTTCGCCGAGGCCATCGAGGACCCCAACCCCCGCTGGCTCCGGGAGGCCCCGCCGACCTTCCCGGCCGCCCTCGTCCCCGCCACTTTATTGCACAAGCTCTTCAACACCCCCGGCCCGCTGAAGCGTCTCCTCAACGGCGCCAGCGAGTTGGAATACCTCCGCCCCATCGAGGCGGGCGACGTCATCTCGGTAACGGCCCGGCTCACCCGGCTGCGGCAGATGGCCGGAAGGGAAGGCCCCAGCCTCTTCATGTTCACCGAGGTCACCTGTACCAACCAGCGCGGCGAGGTGGCCGTGCGCGGCAAGAACACCTACATCAAGTATTGAGATAGCGATGACAAAACAGGTCTATTACGAAGATATCGAAGCCGGCAGTGACCTGCCGGGGCTGGTGAAGTACCCGACGACGATGCAGCTGGTGAAGTACGCCGGGGCCTCCGGCGACTACTACCAGATTCACTACGATAAGGACTTCGCCGTGGCTAACGGCCTGCCGGGGGTCATCGTGCACGGCTGGCTGGCGCTGTCCTTCCTGGGGCAGCTCGTCACCGACTGGCTCGGCGAGGGGGGCGCCCTGCTCAAGCTGAGCGGCAGCTACCGGGGCATTAACCGCGTCCACGAGGACATCATCTGCAACGGCAAGGTCGTCAAGAAGTACGTCGAGGACGGTAAGAACCTGGCCCGGCTGGAGCTCTGGGCGGAGAACCCCGCCGGCGAGAGGACGGTCACCGGTACGGCCGTGGTCAGCCTGCCGTCGCGGGGGTAAGTTATCTATACTCGCCCTGCCCCTCCTCCCCGTCGAAGTTATCTATTCCCACCCAGGCCGCCCTCGGCACATCCACGGCTTAGCACGCAGGTTTCCCCCACCACTTGACCCCGCCGGAAGTTGTATAATATGGGGCGGTCATGTATAAGTACCGGCTCAGCGAGCACACGGCGGATACTGGCCTGGAGGCCCGCGGCGAGACCCTGGCGGCGGCCTTTGCCAGCGCCGCCTACGGCATGTTCGCCATCATCGCCGGGCTAGGTAGCGTGCGCGAGGCGGAGACCCGCCGCGTCGTGGCCGCTGCCGATGATATCGAAGGGCTGCTCTTCGAGTGGCTCAACAGCCTGCTCTATTACTTCGACGTCGAGCAGCTTATCTTCCGGCGCTTCGATATTACCGAGCTTTCCGATACCCGCCTGGTCGCCGACTGCCGCGGGGAAAAGTACGACCCCGCCCGCCACCGTCTCAAGACGGGGGTGAAGGCGGCTACCTACCACCAGCTTACGGTGGATAAGGCCCGGAACCGGGTGCGGGTCATCTTTGATATCTAGGAGAGATTCATGCCCAACTGGGGCGGCAAGCTGGAAAAGCTGGACGCGTACCGCTACCGCATCCCGGCGGATTACAAGCCGGGCATGCGCGTCCCCGGCCTGATTTACGCCAGCGAGGCCATGATAGGGCAGATAATGGCCGACCAGGCCCCGGAGCAGGTGGCCAACGTCGCCTTTCTGCCCGGCATCGTGGGGTACTCGCTGGCCATGCCGGATATCCACTGGGGCTACGGCTTCCCCATCGGTGGGGTGGCCGCCATGCGCGTGGGCGACGGCGTCGTCTCGCCGGGGGGCGTCGGCTTCGATATCAACTGCGGCGTCCGCGTCCTGCGTACTAACCTCACCAAAGAAGATATCGCCCCCAAGATAGACGCCCTTATCGACGCCCTCTATTACGCCGTCCCCTCCGGGCTGGGCTCGCAGGGCAAAATCAAGCTGCGCGGGAAAGAGATTGACGAAGTCCTGAAAAAAGGCTCGCGCTGGGCGGTGGAGCAGGGCTACGGCCGCGAGGCCGACCTGAGTGCCACCGAGGAGGGCGGCGAGATGATTGGTGCCGACCCGTCGCGCGTCAGCGCCCGCGCCAAAGAGCGCGGCGTCCCCCAGCTGGGCACGCTCGGCTCCGGCAACCACTTCCTGGAGGTCGCCGCCGTCGACGAGATTTACGATGCGGCCGCCGCTGCCTTCGGCATCGCTTCCGTCGGCCAGGTGGTGCTCTATGTCCACTGCGGCTCGCGCGGGCTGGGCCACCAGGTGGCCGAGGACTACATCAAGGAGATGCTGCGGGCCATGCCCCGCTACGGCATCCAGGTGCCCGACCGCCAGCTGGCCGCCGTGCCGGTGGACTCGCCGGAGGGCCGGAGCTATCTGGCCGCGATGCGCTGCGCCGCCAACTACGCCTGGGCCAACCGCCAGTGCATTACCCACTGGGTGCGGGAGGCTCTCTGCGGCGCGCTGGGCGTGAGCGAGGCGACGGCGGGTCTGGAGCTTATCTACGACGTGACCCATAACATCGCCAAGCTGGAAGAGCACGAAGTGGACGGGAAGAAGGTCAGGCTCTGCGTCCACCGCAAGGGGGCGACGCGCGCCTTCCCCGCCGGCCACCCGGACGTGCCGCCGCAGTACGCCGCCGTGGGGCAGCCCATCCTCATCCCCGGCGACATGGGCCGGGCGTCCTATATCCTGGCGGGGACGGAAGGGGCGATGCGGGAGACCTTCGGCTCTACCTGCCACGGGGCGGGGCGGCGGATGAGCCGCGCCGCGGCCCGCAAGGCCCGGAGCGGGCGGGACGTGCTGGCGGAGCTTAAAGCGCGCGGTATCGCCGTGCGGGCGGGCAGTACCGGCGGCCTGGCCGAGGAGGCCCCCCAGGCTTATAAGGACGTGGACGAGGTGGTGGCGGTGGCCGACGGCGCCGGTATATCTAAAAAGGTGGCGCGGACGAGGCCGCTGGCGGTGGTGAAGGGTTGACCCAGGTCAGTCCTTGATAATCTTGTCCGGCTCCTTGACGTATTTAGAAGCCAGCGTGCAGTGGACGAGGAGGATGGGCTTGTCCACCCGCCGGAACTCCAGCGGGCAGTGCACCATCCCGGCGGGGATGTAAACGCTGGCGGGCACGGTGATTTGGTGCAACTCGCGCTCCTCCCCCAGGCCGATGACGATATCCGCCCCCAGGTCGCCCATGTTGTCCGGGTCGAAGGACATAAAGTAGAGGTACATGTCGAAGTCGTGGTAGTGGGGGTACTCCTCCATCAGGGTCGGCTCGGTGATGCGCAGGAACATGATGGTGAAGTTGGAGTTGTACTCGGTATCGCCCGCGTAGACGAACTCCGGCCCGTAGCCGCCGGTCGCCACCGGTTTTTTAATGACGTATTGCCCGTATTTCGTGCCGGTCATATCACGCGCCTCCCGGAAAAAGAATTTTGGACACTTCGCGCAGCCGCGCCAGCCCCCTGACCTCCTGCGGGAAGAGGGGCAGCTCGGTAATCGCCAGCCGCCCGTACTGGCTGCGGATGTGCTCCAGGTACGCCCGCTGCTGGCGGGCCTTCGTCCGCAGGAAGGGCGATTCCTCGGTCTTGACGACGTTATTGACGATGATGCTCCCGACGGCCAGCCCGTAGCGGCCCATCTCGCCGAAGACCCCCGCTAGCTGCGCCACGGCCAGCGCCTCGGGGATGGTGACCATGGTAAAAGAGACATCATTCCGCAGAAACTCCATGTTGGCGGCGGAGAGGGCCTCCCAGCGCCGCAGGATTTCCAGCACCGGCTGGCGGCTGCCCCGCCCCGCCCGCAGGCGTGAGTAGATGCGCGGCGCCAGGCGCAGGTGCTCGGTGAGCAGGGCCGGCGTCGCCAGCAGCCCCAGCGTCTGGCCCAGGGGGGCGGTGTCCCAGATGACGTGGGTGTAGTCGCCGGCTTGGGAAAGCTCGCGGATGTAGTCCACCATGAACTCCTCGCCCAGCCCCGGCAGCACCGAGGTCACGAAGCCGGTGAACTCGTCGTAGCCGATGTCGACGAAGGCGCTGAAGACCTGATAGACCTCCCGCCCGAACTTTTCGTCCCACAGCCGGCGTACCTCCGCCGCGCCGATTTCGCGGATGGCGAGCGAAGGCACCCCCGCGACTGCCCCGTCGGTCTCGAAGATGTGTTTCAGCGATGGGGTGGCGTCGGTGGAGATGAGCAGCGTCCGGCTGCCTTCGGCGTAATGCAGCGCCGTGGCGGCGGAGCAGGTCGTCTTGCCCACGCCGCCCTTGCCGGTGAACATGGTCACGGTGGTCACGCTGCTATTGAACAATAAAGGGGATGCCGGGCGCAAGCGCCGCTAGGGTTTGGTGGCGACGAACTTTTGGCCGTCGCGGTGGCAGATAAGCTGCAGGGTGTTGCGGCCCGACATCGCCGCCGTGGGCATGCCGCCGCCGGGATTGACCCACTGCCCCGCCATGTAGAAGCTGTCCAGACCGGGGAGGGTCTTTTTCATCGACCCGGTAAAAGACTCGGCGCCGAACATCCAGCCCTCGTAGCTGCCCCGCCAGTTGCCGGTGTAGCGCACCCAGGTCATCGGGGTGGCCACGTCGCGCATCTCAATCTGCTTGGCCAGGCCGGGGAAGCGCTTATCCAGGGCGGCGACGACGAGGTCGGCGATGCGCGCTTTCTCCGCTTTATAGCGCTCCGGCTCCCGGTAGAGCTTCTCCCAGTAGTCGTAGTCGGTATCGAACTGGACTTTGAGCACCGTCTTGCCTTCCGGCGCCAGGTTGGGGTCGAAGCTGAAGCTGAGCACCCCCAGGCGCTGGTGCTCCTTGCCGGCGACGGTGATGGGTTTCTCCAGGGGGAAAGTATAACCGCCGACGCAGGTCGGCACTTCGTCGCATTTGCCGGCTACCCCCAAAGCGATATGCACCAGCGGCGCGAAGAGGTTGGGGTTGGCGTAGCGGTCTTTGATGGCGTCGTCAACGTATTTCCCGCCGAGCATATCGAATATGGTGGTGCGCCCGTCGGCGGCGGAGACGACCCAGTCGGCGCGGTGCTCCGTACCGTCGGCCAGTTTGATGCCCACGGCCTTATCGTTTTCCACCAGGATTTTGGCGACCCTGGCTTTAAGGGTGATTTCGCCGCCGAGGTCGCGGTAGCGTTTTTCGAGGCGGTGGACTAAATCCAGCGCCCCGCCGACGACGTAACCGGCCGACTTGCCGTGCTGAAAGCCCAGTATCCACAGGATGAGCATCATCGGCCAGGTGCCGCCGCCGAAGGCGAGTGTCAGCATCTGGCGCAGGTAGGGGTTCTTAAAGCGCTGGACAAAGTCCCCGACGGGTACCTTGAGCCATTTTTTCATCAGCCGCAGCATGGGGAGCATTTTTATCGCTTTGATGCCATCCCACAGGTTGTTCAGTTCGTCGGGTTTTTCCCTGACCATGTCCATCTTGGAGAAAGCCCGTATCCCTTCGGTGAACTCTCTGATAACGTCCTTGTCTTCCGGGGCCAGTTCCAGCAGGTACTCCTCGAAGCGGTCGGCGTCGCAGTAAACGGTAATCGCCTCACCCCGCTCGTTTTCGCTGACGGAATAGCGGTCGTGGTTATAGATTTTCCAGCCCGCCGCCGCCCCCAGCTCCTCCCAGAACCGGTAAAGGCCGGTGCCCGGCTTGGTGCCCACCAGCCAGTTCATCGCCCCGTCAATGGTGTAGCCCTTACGCTTCCAGGCGGTGGCCACACCCCCGGCGATATCATGCATCTCGAAGATGGACGTTTTATAGCCATTCATCCGCCCGTAGCAGCCCGTCGCCAGCCCGGTAAGCCCCCCGCCGATGATAATGATTGACTTGCCCATGCTGTCCTCCTGTATATTTAAGGGAGTAGTGTCCCGCCGGATAGAGCATTATAGCACAAAGCGATGAAATCAACACGGCCAAGGTTATGTCGGTGTTACGAATGTGATACTATAACGGGTAAGGCCGTCTCTTCGGGGGTAACACATGAAAGGCAATAGGGTCTTCCTGCTGGTGGCCGCCGGCTTCCTGGGGGCCTCGGCGCTGCTCTATTATGTCCACTTCCTCATCTTCGGCGACCCGCACCACATCTTTATCTACCTCCTGGGCGATTTCGCCTTCCTGCCGCTGGAGGTCTTCCTGGTGGTCATCGTCATCGAGCGCATCCTCACCCGCCGCGAGAAGCAGGCGATGCTCTACAAGCTCAACATGGTCATCGGGGCCTTTTTCAGCGAGGTCGGCAACCGCCTGCTGGCGGAGCTAATCGAGGACTTCCAGAACCGCGAGGAAATTGCGCGCCACCTCAACGTCACCAAGGACTGGACGGCCAAAGACTTCAAGCGGGCGGCGGCCTACGCCTATCACCTCAAGGCGGACGTGGCTATCCACCGCCTCGACCTGGAAGAGCTCAAGAAGTCGCTGGCCGGCAAGCGTATGTACCTGCTGACGCTGCTGGAGAACCCCAACCTGCTGGAGCACGACCGCTTTACCGACCTGCTCTGGGCGACCACCCACCTCGACGAGGAGCTGGGGGCCAGGGACAACCTCACGGGCCTGCCGGAGGAAGACCTGGCGCACCTGGCCGTGGACATCGAGCGGATGTACGACCACCTGGCCAGCGAGTGGCTGGACTACGTGCAGCACCTCCAGGCCAACTATCCTTTCCTCTACTCGCTGGTGCTGCGCACCCATCCCTTCCAGGCCCAACCTTCGCCGGTGTTCCGGGCGGCTAAATAAGATGTATCCGGTTATCGATACCCACGCCCACCTGGACGAAATCGCCGACCTGGATGCGGCCCTGGCGGCGGCCCGGGAGGCCGGGGTAGTCGCCATTGTCGCCGTCGGTCAGGGCATCGCCTCCAATAGTAAAGTCCTGGAGCTGGCCGAGTCGTATCCGGGTTTCGTCTACCCGGCGCTGGGCTGGCACCCCTGGCTCGTCCGCGAGGCGGATATCGAGGCCAACCTGGTCTTTATCGCCGACCACGCCGACAAGGCCGTCGCCATCGGCGAGGTGGGGCTGGACTACCACAAGCGCGTGCGGGCCGGGGCGCCCAAAGAATTACAAAAGCGGGTGCTGGCGGACATCCTCAAGATAGCCAGGGCCAGCGGCAAACCCGCCCTCATCCACTCCCGCTACGCCTGGCGGGACGCCCTGGACGCCGTCGTCGCGGCGGGGCTGGAAAAAGTCGTCTTCCACTGGTACACCGGCACCTCGTCGGTCTTGCGGGAAATCGGCGCCAGGGGTTATTATATCTCGGTGACGCCGGCGGTGGCCTACCACGAGGAGCACCGGCGGGCGGTGCGGGAAACGCCGCTGGAGCGGCTGCTGCTGGAGACGGACAGCCCGGTGACCTACGGGCGGGGCCGCGACGACGAGTTCTCGGCCCGCCCCGCCGACGTGCGCCGCTCGCTACGGGGCGCGGCGGAGCTGAAGGGGGTCACCGAGGCGGAAATGGCCGCCGCCACCACGGCTAATGCCCGGCGGCTCTTTAATATCGTATCATCGCCGGCCAACGGGACTGGCGAAGGGCGGGACTGAAAATGGAACCACCTCCGGAAGAAACGCAACCACCTCCGCAAGAAAGTGCGCTGTTAATCAGCACCGGCCGGCTGCCCCAAGACGCCCTGATGGGCGAGGTGGCCGTGGTGACCGGGGCGGGGCGGGGCATCGGGCGGGAGGCCGCCCTGGCCCTGGCCTGGCTGGGGGCGCGGGTGATTATCGCCGAGATTGATAAAGATACCGGCGCGGCCGCCGCCGCCGCCATCAACGCCCGGCTGGAGGCCGACCGGGCCGTCTTTATCCATACCGACATCGGCGACGAAAAGGCCGTCAAGCGCCTGCGCGAGAAAGCCATCAAGGCCTGCGGCAAGGTGGACATCGTCCTCAATAACGCCGCCGTGGTCCCGGTGGGGGCCGTGGCCGACCTGGCGCCGGAGGCCGTGGATTTAAGCTACCGCGTCAACCTGCGCGGGCCTTTCCTGCTGGCGCAGACCTTTCTGCCCGACATGCTGGAGCGGGACTACGGCGTCTTCGTCGGCGTCTCCTCTTACGGCGGGGCCTGTCTGGCCGGCTACGAGGTCTTCAAGCGGGCGCAGGCGGAGCTGGCGGCGACGCTGGCCGCCGAGCTGGAAGGAACCGGCGTTTACGCCCTGACCATCGCGCCGGGGCAGGCCCCCACGCCCGGCCTGGAAGCGGCCGTGGCCGAACTGGCCCCCCTCTACGATATGACCCCGGAGGAATTCATGGCCATGAACAAGGCGGCGGCCATCAGCGTGGAGGCCGCCGGGGCCGGATTCGCCGCCGCCATCGCCCTGGCAGTGGGCTTTCACGGGCAGGAGATAACCTCGCGGCAGGCCCTGGCCGCGGCCGGCATCGGGGGGCAAAAGAAGGTAGAGAAGAAGAAAACGCCCTTCAATCTCAACGACAGGCGACTGGCCGAGGCCCTAAAACTCTGCCAGCAGGCCCGCGCCACCCTCGCCGAGCAAAGCGCCGGCTGGCAGCGGCGGCCGCTCTTCGAGCGGCGCTGGATAACGTCCAACTTCCGCAAGGTGGCCGGGGCCCCGGTGGAGGCCTGGCTGGCGTCCCTGGCGGCGCTGGAGCAGGCCCTGGCCGAAGCCGACGCCGGCGCCTTGAGCGACCTGCCCGCCCCGCTGGAAAAGCTGGCCGCCTACTGGAAGCACCTCCAGGAGCTGGCGCGGGGCTACGTCCAGGACCCGGAGGCACTGAAGGCCCAGCTGAAGATAATGGGCGAATGGCAGACCACCACCGAGCGGCTGGCCGCTATCCTGCGCGGCCGCTAAACGCGCTATCCAGCTTTCCCTCGCGCCGGTGCGTCCGGTAAATCCAGTAGATGAAGTAGAACGACACCACGAAACCGAGTATATCCGAGACCGGCATCGAGACCCATATCCCGGTAAGGCCGAAGAAGTGGGCGAAGAGGTAGAGGAAGGGCACGAAGAGGAGGAACTGGCGCAGCAGCGAGAGCACCAGCGCCATCATGCCCCGCGAGAGACCCTGCAGCGTGACGATAAAGATGATGTTGGGCCCCAACAGGACCAGCGTGGCCAGCATGATGCGCATCGCGGGGACGGTAATGGCCAGCAGGGCGGCATCTTCGCTGAAGATGCCCACTACCTGCGGGGTCAAAATCTCGATGAAGACCGTCGACAGCGCCAGCAGCGCCGCGATGCCCCCGGCCGCCAGCACCACCGCCCGCCAGAGCCGCCGGTAGTCGCCCGAGCCGAAGTTGTAGCCCACGATGGGCAAAAGCCCGTGGGCCACGCCGATGATGGGCATGAAGGCCAGGTCGGAGATGCGCATCACCATGCCGACGGCGGCGATGGCCACCGACCCGAAGGCGGAAACCACGTTGTTAAAGAGGACGAAGACCAGGCTCTCGGTTACCTCCAGCACCGCCGAGGGCGCCCCGACGCGGTAAATATCGCGCAGGATGGACATATCCGGCCGCAGGTGGTGCGGTTTAATCCGGAAGGCCGTCCGGTTGGCGAAGAAATAAATCAGCCCCAGCCCCGCCCCGACCGACTGGGCGATGACAGTGGCGATGGCGGCGCCCGCGATGCCCATCTCCGGGAAGGGGCCGATGCCCAGTATCAGGAACGGGTCGAGGACGATGTTGAGGACCGAGGCGGAAATCATCATTATCATCGGCTTGACGGCGTCGCCGGAGGCGCGGATGAGGCTGGAAGCCACGAAGGCGAAGATAATCTGCGGCGCGCCGTAGGCCGTTATCACCAGGTATTGCCCGGCGTAGTCCATGATGTCGGGCGTGGCGCCGAAGGCGGCCAGCATTTCCCGGGAAAAGAAAACGGCGCAGCCCATGAAGAGGAGCCCCCAGAAGAGGCTCAGGAAGAATATCTGCCCGGCGGCCCGGTTGGTGGCCTCCAGGTTGTTTTCGCCGAAGCGCCGCGAGACCAGCGCCGCCACGCCCACCCCGGTGCCCGCCCCCATGGCGATAAAGAGAATCTGGTAGGGGAAGACAACCGTCAGCGCCGCGATGGCCTCGTAGCCCAGCCGCGCCACCCAGAAGGTATCCACCACGTTGTACAGGCTGACCGTCACCGTGGCGGCGATAGAGGGCACGCTCAGGCTCAGGAGCAGCCGTCCCAGCGGGGCGGTGCCCAACCTTTCGGTATATTTCTCTTTCATGCGTTCGTCTCAACTTTCCGGCATGGAAAGCATGGCGATGAAGTCTGGGGTAACTGGCGCGGATTAGTACCCTGCGGAGGTTGCTATGACTTCAATTCATGGAAGGGGCATTGTATTTCGGTCAATAATTCGTCTTCGGGTATTTCCTCCGCACTGTTGAGATATAATTCGCGGAGGGGCGTGGTAAGTTTAAGGTTATGCCCCTCGGCATATTCGAATATTTGAGCGTAAGCATTATCACTGGCGTCGTACGGGCCCTTATAAATAGCCGAAATGACCCTGCATCTGGGCAGGATTTTGAGCTTTATTAAAGGTTCGTTTATTGATATTTCCCCAGAAATCGGCACGGCCATTTCAATATCAGCGTCTTTCTCCTTATATTCTTCATCGTGACAAAGCATCATTACCGGGCCGGTAACCCTGACGCAGGCCTGATTCTCCGGCCGATTGATTTGCTGCAGGAGTTCTTCCCGCAGTTTATTGGGGGTATATTCATATGTCCCGGTTTCCCGTTTGCTAATCACCCTTAATCGGGGCACATCTTTTCGCTGGATGTACATATCGGTCGGCATTACGCCTTCCTTGTTTATTTTGTCCAGCCATCTTTCTACCTGGCGTAGCCTCCCGTTATCCTGATTCAAACGCTCCTGTATTTCGGTCTGCTTAACTTGTAATAACTGCCTGATATGGTCCACCGGCATACCGTTGTGTAATAGCCTGTTGATGTCATCGAGCGACAGCCCGATGCCTTTTAGCATGGCGATACGATTCAGCTTGGGCAGCTGGTCAACCGAATAGTAACGATAACCGGTGAACTGGTCTACCCTCGCCGGACTGAGCAGTCCTATTTCATCGTAGTACCGTAATGTCCTGACGGTAACACGGCAAAGTCGGGAAAAATCTCCGATTCTAAATATCATTTATCACCTGCGAATCCCGCGGCCTGTCTCCAGTATAAAGTCTAACGTGACGTGAGAGTCAAGACATATTATTTTTTATATGTTTTATATGCTTGCCTGCTTAAAAAGGGCGCCGGCAGACCCCGGCGGGTCGGCGGGCACGGGAAGGCCGTGGCTCCGGGACGGGGGCGACTTCGGTTCGGGTATCGGGGCGGGGGCGGGGGTTTCAGCCCTCGTCCAGGCCGGCGGCGTCGCTGACGTCGATTTCCAGCATGCGGACGCAGGCCAGGATGCGGTCGGCGTTGCGCCCCACGGCCTCGATGCCGCCGGAAATCTCCTTGAGCGCGGTGGCGTCGCGGCGGAGGGCGGCGATTCGGGCGGCCATGGCCTTGATATCGTATTCGGGCGTCATTTTACACTCCTAGTGCGGCCGCAGGTCCTGGAAGCGCCGCGTCTTGGCCTGGGAGCGGGGCAGGCTCCCGTAATCGTGGAACTCGATGTGGTAGCCCAGGTTGGTCTTGAGCCGCAGCTGGTCGGTGAGCGCGGTGCGGATGGCGTCGGCCTCGCCCTGGTGCTCGGGTAATATCTCCACCTTGAGGGTGATGTCGTCGATGTCGCCCTTCTTGGTGACGACGACGTAATACTCGTCGGAGAGCTGGGGGATATCGCGCACCACCTCCTCGATGGCCGCCGGCGAGAGCAGCACGCCCTTGACCTTGGTGATGTCGTCGGCGCGGCCCTGGAGGCCGCCCTGGAGCAGCCGGAAGGTACGGCCGCAGTCGCAGGACTGCGCGTTCCAGGCGATGATGTCTTTCACATCGAACCGGATGCAGGGCTGGGCGAGGCGGTTGAAGTTGGTCACCACCATCTTGCCCCGCTGGCCCGGTTCGGTAATGGGCTCGCCGGTGTCCACGTCCTCGATTTCCACCAGGAAGAAGCCCTCGTTGACGTGCAGCCCCGACTGGTGGCGGCACTCCCAGCCCCAGTGGCCGATTTCCGTGGAGCCCACCTGGTCGTAGACCCTGGCCCCCCAGGCCGCCTCCATGCGCTGGCGGGTGGCCGGGATGGAGCCGCCCGGCTCGCCGGCCACGGTAATCTTGCGGATGAATAAATCTTTGGGCGGGTCGAGGCCCAGCTTGCGGGCCGTCTCGGCCATGCCCAGCACGTAGGTGGGCGTGGCGCCCATGGCGGTGGCTCGCAGCTCCTGCATCTTGAGGACGCGCGCCTCGGTGTTGAGCACGCCGCCGGGGATGACCTCGCAGCCCAGCTTCTGCCCGGCGTAGTGGTAGGCCCAGAAGGCGATGAAGATGTTATAGCCGAAGGGCACGAAGAGGCGGTCGGTATCGCGGTAGCCCTGGGCGTAGAGGGCATAGCAGTACGCCTCGGTGCTGCACTCCCAGTCCTGCGCGGTATCGGCCTGGTAGACCGGCTGGCCGGTAGTGCCGGAGGTCTGGCGGTAGTCGGTTACCTGCTCCAGGGGCACGCTGAGGATGTCCCCGTAGGGGAAGGGGTCTTTCCCCGGCCCCTGCACCTCCCGCAGCATGGCCTTTTCTATCTTGGGCACCTTGCGAATATCGTCGCAGGTCTTAATGTCGCCCGGCTCCAGGCCGGCATCGGCGTAGAGCTTACGGTAGAACCTGGAGTGGTCGTAGGCCCAGGTAACGATTTCCCGGAACTTCTTGAGCTGCAACTGGCGCAGTTTCTCCGGGGGCAGGGTCTCCAGGATGGGGTTCCAGTATTCGCCGTTGCGCATGGGGCATCTCTCCATTCTAGTCGGGTGGTTTCGGCGGCCATCCATTATACACTAAAAACCCCCGGCGCTGGCAACTGCCGCCCGCCCGCCCTATAGTTCCATATGGAACAAAACCGGAGTGTGGTACGCCCCCGGTTAGAAAATATCGGGCTGCGTGCGAGGGTAAATCCCGGTTGACAAGCGGCCCGGGGCGTTATAAAATGATTCCGGATGGAATATATTTCCCCCCAACCCGCCCCGCAGCCCCTCCCGACCGCCGCCAGCGCGGCCGACCGGCGCACCGACAAGACGCCGCTGGGCACGCTGCTCTCGGTGCTTACCTCTTTCGAGGTGCTGGCGCGCTACCTGGAGGTGGAGCTGAGCCGCTACGGCGCCAGCCTGATTCGCTTTCACATCATGAGCACGCTGTTCCGTAACGGCGGCGAGATGACGCCCTCGGAGATAGCCGGGAGCGTCTTCCGCGAGAAGAACTCGGTGACGGCGGTCATCAATACGTTAGAGCGCCAGGGCGTGGTGCGGCGGGAGCCCTCCCCCCACGACCGCCGCTCGGTCAAGGTGGTGATTACCGATAAGGGGTGGAACGAGGTCAACCGCCTCAATCCCGTCGCCCAGGAGCTGAGCCGCCGGGCCCTCGCCTGCCTGGAGAGGGGGGGCGTCGAAGACCTGGTGGAGATTATGCGGCAAATCCGCAACGACCTGATGCCGCAGATTACCCGCCCGGCGGGCCGGGGCAGCGCCTCCCGCGCCGTCGCCGGACCCGGATAGATAAGGCTTCACGGCGCCGCGGGGAGCCGCCGGCGCTGAATATAAACAGAAAGGAATGCAGGAGTTGTGAAAGAAATCAGGATTCACGGAAGGGGTGGTCAGGGGGCCGTCATGGCCGCCCGGATGCTGGCCAGCGCCTTCGTCATCGAGGGCAAGTCGGTGGCCAGCTTCCCCATGTACGGCTTCGAGCGGCGCGGCGCGCCGGTGGTGGCCTTCACCCGCGTCGACGACAAGCCCATCCGGGAAAAGACGCAGATTTACACCCCGGACTGCCTGGTGGTCATCGACCCGGGGCTGCTGACGCTGCCCACGCTCTTCACCGGCCTCAAGGGGGACGGCATCTTCATCCTCAACAGCCCCCGTAAGCCGGACGAGCGCCCCGATGCCAACGTCAAGGTCGGCGGCTTCGTCAACGCCACGCAGATAGCCGTCGACGAAATCGGCCGGGACATCCCCAATACTTGCCTCCTGGGGGCCTTCGCCGCCGCCTCCGGCTGGCTCAAGCTGCAGTCCATCCTGGACTGCCTGCCGGACTACCTCAGCGGCGATATCCTCCAGCGGAACCTCAAGAGCGCCGAGCGGGGCTACCAAGAAGTGGAGGTTGTCAAATGGTAATCAAGCACAAGAATATCTTTAAAACGGAAAGCTCCTGGTCCAACACCGACGAGAAGCTCCTCTGCCTGGACACGGGCAGCTGGCGCACCTCACGGCCGGTGCTGGACAAGGACAAATGCAATTACTGCGGGCTCTGCGCCCTCTACTGCCCGCCGCAGTGTATGAAAGACGCCGGCGACCACTACCAGGTCGACCTGGCCTACTGCAAGGGCTGCGGCATCTGCGCCCACGAGTGCCCGCGGGACGCCATTACGATGGTGCCGGAAGGAGAGTTTAGCGATGGTTAGTGCTCAGAAAGGTCAGGTAATGGTGATAACGGGCAACGCCGTCGCCGCCTACGGCGCCATGCTCTGCCGGCCCGAAGTGGTGGCGGCCTACCCCATCACGCCCCAGAGCGAGCTGGCCGAGCAGCTGGCCCAGTTCGTCGCCAACGGCGTCCTCGACGCCGAATACGTCGAGGTCGAGGGCGAAAACTCGGCGATGAACGTCGTCCTGGGGGCCAGCGTCGCCGGGGCGCGGGTCGTTACCGCCACGTCGTCCTACGGGCTGGTCTTCATGTACGACGCCCTCCAGGAGGCCTCCGGCTTCCGGGCGCCGATAGTAATGATTAACGCCAACCGCGAGACGCCCGGAATCCACGCCGTCTCCTCCGGCCAGCAGGACATGATTTCCGCCCGGGACACGGGCTGGGTACAGATTATCGTCGAGAACGACCAGGAAATCATGGACCAGATTATCATGGCCTACCGGCTGGCGGAGGACAAGGACATTTTGCTCCCCACCATGGTCAACTACGACGGGTTCTATCTCTCCTACCTGGCCGAGGCGGTGGAGATACCCCGCATCGAGGACGTGGACGGCTTTCTGGCCCCGCTGAAGAAGCAGCCGCCGCGCCAGAAGCTGGTGCCGGGCCTGCCCATCGGCTGCGGCAGCCACGGCATGGAGATGGGCTACGTGGAGGCGCGCTACAAGCACTGCCAGGCCCTGGAAAGGGTCAAGGGCAAGGTGGACGAAATAGATAAGCTCTTCGGCGAGTACTTCGGGCGGAGCTACGGCGGCCAGATTGAGGAGTACCGCACCGACGACGCCGATATCGTCCTGGTGACCTCCGGCAGCGCCACCGGCACGGCCAAGACGGTGGTGGACGCCAAGCGGGAAGCGGGCGTCAAGGTGGGCCTGGTCAAGCTGCGGCTGTTCCGCCCCTTCCCCGCCGAGCGGCTAATTTCGGCCCTCAAGGGTAAAAAGGCCATCGGCGTTATCGACCGGAGCATCTGCTTCGGCTGGAAGACCGGGCCCATCTGCACCGAGCTCAAGGCCCTCACCGCCGATATCGGCGTCGTGCCGATACTGAGCTATATCGACGGCCTGGCCAACCTCGACATCACCGTGCCGCATATCGAGCGGGTAATCGACGAAGTCAGCGCCGCCGCCCGGGGCAAGCCCTACCAGGACGTCACCTGGATACCGATGGAGGAATAAAAAATGGTAGAAACGACCAAGAAGCGAAACAGGGTTTTTGACTATTTCTGCGAGGAAGACCAGTTCGCCGGCGGCGTGGCCTGGTGCGCCGGCTGCCCCCTGGAGCTGACCGCCCGGTTCGTCCCCAAGGTCTTGGGGAAGAACATGGTCTTCGTCGGCACCCCCGGCTGCGCCGCGCCGGTGCTGCACGGCCAGAACGTGGGGGCCTGGCACCGGCTGGCCTATCTGGCCTCGGTGATGACCGGCGTGCCTTCCAAGGCCACCGGCATCTCCCGCTACTTTCACCGCATCGGCCTGGACGCCACGGTAGTCTGCTTCACCGGCGACGGCTGCGCCACCGACGTGGGCTTTCAGCCCCTCAGCGGGGCCGCCGAGCGGGGCGAGCGCATCATCTACCTGGCCTACGATAACGAAGGCTACATGAACACCGGCAACCAGAGGAGCAGCGCCACGCCGCTGGGGGCGGCCACGACGACCACCCCGGTGGGCAAGATGCGCCACGGCAAGCCGACCATCGCCAAGAACATGCCCCTCATCATGCTCATGCACCGGCCGATATACATGGCCACCGCCACCCTGAGCCACCTGGAGGACTTCGCCAAGAAGCTCCAGAAGGCCAAGGAGAAGGTCAAGGAGGGGTTCGTCTACCTGCACGTCTTCTCCCCCTGCCCGGTCGGCTGGCGCATCGACTCCGACAAGTCCATCGAGGTCTGCCGCACCGCCGTGAGGACGAACTACTTCCCGCTGTGGGAGGCGGACGACGGCAAGCCCCGCTTTACCGTGAACGTGGCCAACCCCCGGCCGGTTACGGAGTTCACCAAGCTGATGCGCAAGTTCTCCCATCTCAAGGAGGACGGCCTGGCGGAACTGCAAAAGGCCGTCGACGAGCGCTACGCCCTCATCAAGACCCTCGTCGATGCCAACCAGTAACCGGTTGATTTAGGTCAGTAAGCCCGGTAATGTCGCCAGATGTTGCCGGGCTTTGCTTTTTACTGAGGGAGGTATAAAAATCCCGCCTGTTCCCGTATAATTACCCCCAGAGGGGTTATCATGTCCGCAGCGCAAATCTACATCGGCACCTCCGGCTGGTCTTACCCCAGGGGCGAGGGCACCTGGAAGGGCCACTTCTACCCGCCGGGCAAGCTGGACGAGCTGGAGTACTACAGCCAGTTCTTCGATACCGTGGAAATCAACAGCACTTTCTACCGACCTCCCGGCGCCGCTTTCGCCGCCGGCTGGGTAAAGCGCGTCCCGGCCGGTTTCCGCTTCGCCGTCAAGCTCTGGCAGAAGTTCACCCACCCCCGCATGTACCGGGAGGCCACCGGCGAGGCGGCCGTTATCGCGGCGGCGGACGTGGAAGTCTTCCGCCGCGGCATCGAGCCTTTAGCCGCCGCCGGTAAGCTGGGCGCCCTGCTGGCCCAGTTCCCGCCCGCCTTTAAAAACGACGCCGACGGCCAGCGGGTGCTCGGGGCGGTGCTCAAGACTTTCGGGGAGTACTCCCTGGCGGTGGAGCTGCGTCATAAGAGCTGGGACGGCGCGGTCACGGCCAGTTTGCTGCGAGAGCACCACGCCGCCTGGGTGCAGGCCGACGAGCCCCGCTTCGCCAATACGCCGGCGGCCGACGTACCGCTGACGGCGAACCTGGCCTATTTCCGCTTTCACGGGCGCAACGCCGCCGACTGGTGGGCGGGCGACGCCGAGCAGCGCTACCGCTACCTCTATAACGGGACGGAAATCGGCGAGCTGGCCGGGAGAGTCAGGGCCGCCGCGGCGCAGGCGCCGCTGCTCTTCGCCTATTTCAACAACCACTGGCAGGCTTACGCCCCCCGCAACGCCAACGATTTGAAACGGGCCCTGCAGCTGCCGCTGCAGGAGATACCCCGCCCTCTAAATATTACCCGGGACGAGCATATTAGAGTCAGTAAAGGAGCGGCCTGAGGCGTGCTGGACGAACTGACCGTCAAGGACTTCGGCATCATCGCCGGGCTGACCTGGCGCCCCGCCGCCGGGCTTAACGTGATTACCGGCGAGACCGGCGCCGGCAAGTCGCTGGTGGTGGACGCCGTCGAGGCGCTGCTCACCGGCCGGATAAACGCCGAAGACATCCGCCACGGCGCCGACGAGGCCCGCGTCGAAGGCGTCTTCAGCCTCGCCCCGGAGAAGGAAGGGACTACCCTGCCGGCGATGCTGGCCGACAAAGGATTTGATACCGGCGAGGATAGCCTCATTATCAGTTGCAGCTTTCCGCGCCGGGGGCGCGCCGCCCCCCGCCTCAACCACCAGGCGGTCTCGCGGGCGGTGCTCCGGGAAATCGGCGGGGCGCTGGTGGACATCCACGGCCAGAGCCAGCACCTCTCGCTGTTGCGCCGCGAGCAGCACCTGGACTTCCTCGACGCCTACGCCCGCACCCAGGAGGCCCGCCGCCGTTTTGGCGCCCTGGCCAGCGAGCTGCACCAGGTCGAGCGGCAGCTGGAGGCGCTTTCCCGCGACGAGCGGGAGCTGGCCCGCCGCGAGGAACTGCTTACCTTTCAGGTGGAGGAAATCAACCGGGCCGACCTGCGCCAGGGGGAGGAGGAGGAGTTGGGGCAAGAGGTAGCGCGGCTGGCGGCGGCGGAGAAGCTCAAGGCGGTCGCCTACGAGGTCTACGCCATCATCTACGGCGACGACAGCGCCGGGGCGGCGGCCTCGGCGGTGGATAGGATCAACCAGGCGCTGGCGGCGCTGGGGCAGATGGCCGGCGCCGACCCGTCGTTGCAGACGCAGCTTACCAACCTGGAGGGGGTGCTGCACGGCCTGGAGGAGCTGGCCCGCGAGGTGCGCGCCTACGGCGAAGACCTGAGCGACGACCCCCAGCGCCTGGAAGAGGTGCAGGGGCGGCTGGAGCTCATCCGCACCCTGAAACGCAAGTACGGCGGCAGCGTCGCCGGGGTGCTGGCCTACCTGCAAAACGCCCAAAAGGAGCTGACCGGGCTGACCTCGTCCGAGGAGCGCCGCG
>Ga0307445_10000176_pt1 | contig 31645 bp, 24 predicted proteins | sample SalMarSW160330MG_FD_202147 | JGI IMG/M metagenome (GOLD analysis project Ga0307445, IMG submission 202147) | Salt marsh sediment microbial communities from the Plum Island Ecosystem LTER, Massachusetts, United States - SW1603-30 | ecosystem: Environmental > Aquatic > Marine > Intertidal zone >... | reverse complement strand
CAGAGGGTAGCCAGGCCAAACTGGACGCTGCGCCGTCTCATTTCGTAAAGCAGGGTGGTCAACATACGGCACCCGGTTGCTCCCACGGGGTGCCCAAGGGAGATGCCGCTGCCGTTCACGTTAATGATGTCCCGTTTGCCAGTGAGCCCTAGGCCCATCTCACAAGCCAGGTATTGGGCGGCAAAGGCCTCGTTGATTTCAATCAGTCCCATGTCCGAGAGGTTCAACCCGGTTCTTTTCAGGAGTTTTTCCGTGGCAGGCACGGGACCCCATCCCATATAATCGGGATCCAGCCCCACCACGCTGAAGTCCACCACCCGGGCCATAGGCGTGATCCCAAGCTCATCAGCCTTGGATTTTCGCATGATCACCATGGCGGCGGCGGCATCGTTGATTCCTGAAGCATTGCCTGCTGTGACAGTCCCGCCCTTTTTGAAGGTAGGTCTCAATTTGGAGAGTCGCTCTACGGTGGTATCGGGCCTTGGGTGCTCGTCCGTGTCTACTAAAACGGTTTTACCCTTACGCCCGTGGAGTTCAATGGGGACGATTTCCTCTTTGAAACGGCCTTCTTTAATGGCGGAAACGGCTTTCATGTGGCTTTCGTAAGCCAACTGGTCCTGCGCTTCCCTGCTGATGTTGTACTTCTCGGCCAGGTTTTCTGCGGTGATGCCCATTGCAGGACCGACCCCGATGGCCGTGACCCCGTCCCACATCATATCTCGAACCTCTACGTTGTTCATGCGGGCTCCCCACCGCAGGGAGTCGAGGGTATAGGGAACGGTGCTCATGCTCTCCACGCCGCCGGTCAGAAAGACATCGTTGTATCCCTGTCGAATGGCCATGAACCCCTGAGCCAGTGCCCACATAGAGGAGGTGCACACCCGCATCACCGTAAAAGCCGGCACCTCCACCGGCACTCCCGCCTCAATGGCCGTTACACGTGCCACATTCACTTCGTTTTGGGCACGCTGGTAGCAGCAACCCCAGCCCACGTCATCGATCACCGCCGGATCGATTCCGGCCCTTCGAATGGCCTCCTTCATGACCGGAACGCCCAACGGGACGTTCCTGGTCTCCCTGAATTGACCGCCGTAGGTCCCGATTGCACTGCGAACCGCGGAAACTATAACCACATCAGTTAAATCCATTTGCCACCTCCTTTTGAACTCATGACAAAAAAGAACACTATCATTCCGCCTTGCAACCAAGGCGCCAAGAAGAACGGAAAGGAAAGACGTCCCTTGTCCCTTCCCATAAACTAATCACCCTAATCTCGATAAAGGATAGAAAAAAAGATTCCAACCACACGAGGGCACATGAAGACATTGTCATTCATCAACTGGCCAAAGATTGTTCATTCCATCGAAAAGGAAATCAAAGCCTTTTGCGGTGAGACTCCCTAACAAAATATAAATGCCAAAACTATGCCAAGTTAGGGCCGTGGGGCGGAATGCGAGAAAACAGGCCTTTTTCGTACAGCTGCGCCCTGTATTGCACGATATATGGTTTATAAAAAAACCGTATATGGCCTTCTTGCCTGTGACCGGCCCCTTTCATCTATACACGTCGGAGATGCCCAAAGATCCGATTCACGCCCTATTCAACCTTCTCGTCTGTCATTTGGTGACGCAGGAAGGCAGCGGCACATTTTTTGCTTTTTTGATAATCAATAAAAAGGTGGCCGGGGGTTTTAGCCCTTTAAAATTTGGCCATCAGGTTGGGTGGCATTCAAAAAACGCGCTCGTCTTTCTTATCATCATCGCCGTGCTCCTGGTTGAGCCCGAGGGACTTCTTGGAGAAGAATTTGCGGAAAAGTTTTATTCAATCACTTATCGGCCGAACAGGCTATATGAAATTCGAAGGGAAAGGAGGTGCTGGCCCAGCAGTGTGGACTATTAACTGCAAAACTTTTTCAGGAGGATGAATGATGAGAAGATATTTAGTCTTGGCCATGTTGTTGCTCGTTTCTATTTCTCTTCCCGAAGCGATCTTTGCGGCGAACAAGGTTCCGGGCGTGACGGACGACGAGGTTGTTATCGGCATTACAGTACCCATGTCCGGACCCGCCGCGTTGTGGTCCGCTATGGGTATTGGAAATCTCGCGTGGGCTCAGCACATCAACGACCAGGGGGGCATACACGGAAGGAAGATCAAGGTCATTTTAAAGGACGACGGCTACAACCCGACCCGTGCCCTGGCAAATCTCGAGGAGATGAAAAACGATGTGTTTGCCTACGGCTGCGTGATTGGATCCGCCATCGCCAATGCCTCCAAAGACTTTCTCTTGGAGAGCAAGATCCCGGTGGTGCATGTGCACGCCAACCCAAGGATGTGGGTGGGGGTTCCTCCCGAAAAGATGCGCCATATCTTCATCGCCTATCCTGACTATGTGGATGAGGCGGAGGCCATCACCCAGTTTGCCGTCAATGACGTTGGTGTCAAGAAAATCGCCCTGTTCGGGCAGAACGACGACTGGGGAAAATCGGCCAAGGAAGGTGTTGAACGGGGGATGAAGAAACTCGCAGGAAAGGCAGAGTTTGTGGGGTTTGTCCCCTATGAAATCACGGAACGGGCCCTGGGCAGTCATGCCATGAGGCTGAAACAGACAGGGGCTGACGCGGTCATCATTTACGCTGCCCCCACCCAGGCAGCCCTGATCCTTAAAGAGATGGCCAAGGTGGGATATCGGCCCAAGATTTTTACCGCCAACCCGCTGGGGGATCCGCTTATGTACAAGATCGCCGGGAAACTGTGGGAGGGGGCCTACCCGGCCGTGTCCGGTAACGTGTCCATTCCCGATGTTGAGCCCATTGGCGACAAGGTGGCGAATATTCTCATCAACAAACAGAAGAAACTCGCAGGCCTCAAGTTTCTGGGGGTGACCGGTGCCACCACCATGATGCTCATTGCCGAGGGGTTGAGACGGGCAGGGCCCGATCTCACGCGGGAGTCCTTTATCGAGGCAATGATGAGTCTCAAGGATTTCAGGCCTGAAGGGATGGGCGGACCCATCACCTTCGGTCCCAAACGTCACCATGGGCTTAACGCCATTAGAATGGCCCACGCAGAGAATGGAAAACATGTACCGGTAACTGACTATATCATCTTCAAGCCGCTCTTCTAGGGAAACCGGTGTTATACCGGAAGTGAATACGACTGAAAAAACGGTGCTAAGGCCAATACAGCTTTTTTCAGATGAAAACGAAGGAACTTTTATGATCCATATCAGTGAAAGTAGCTCGGATCGGCATATCGTCCTCCTAGGGGTGGACGGAGTGTTGGATCAGGGATCCGTTCCTGTTCTGGAGGAGACCTGCCGTCAGCATCTGAAAGAGGGAAAGGAAATCCTCCTGGATCTGGCGGGACTTCTGTATATCACGAGGGAGGGCAGGAAATTCCTTCGAGAGATCGATGGCCGGATCGGGGTAGTGAATGCCCCGGAGTTCGTCAAACTGGCGTCCAGGTCTTAACATTTGCCGCCCGTATGCTTGGCCAAAGAGGTCCTCATAAGGGGTTCCGGGGGTTGGTTGGTGATGAGTTCATGACATTACACGGACTCAAACCAGGCACTTTTCAAATGATGATGAACTCGACTTCTTGTGCTGTCATTATTATTGGGAAAGAGGTGAACAAATGCAAGAAAAGAGGCTTGAATGGGGTGTTCATCGTAACTGGAATTAGGGAGGTTTTATGATGAGTTACGGCAAGATATTCACGTTAACCAAAGAAAATAATCTGGGAATTGTAACCTTTGATGTAACCCCAGAGATCATGAACACCTGGACCCGGGAGGCCATCGATGAAGCAGGAGGCCTGATCGAGCACCTGGAAAAAGTGACCGATCTGAAAGGGGTCATTTTCATCTCAGGAAAGCCTGAAAATTTCCATGCGGGGGCCAACCTGAATCTGCTCAACGAAATGAAAGATCGGGAAGATACGGTCCAGGCCCTAGACGTCTTTCACAGCATGTTCAAAAGACTGGAGGCCTTGCCTTACCCCACGGTGGCGGCCATAAACGGCCACTGCCTTGGGGGTGGACTGGAATTCGCCTTGGCCTGCAACGCCAGAATCGCCAAGGAATCAAAGACCACATTGATCGGGCTCCCAGAATGCAGTCTGGGGATCTTCCCCGGAGGAGGGGGGACCCAGAGACTGCCCCGTCTTATCGGGTACGGCGCCATCGAACTCATCTTAAAGGGAAAGGTCCTCCCGGCGGCGAAGGCTCATGTCATGGGAATTGTTGATTTTGTGGTGGGACCGGAAGGCGATCTTCTCAAGGAAGCCATCCAGTTTACGGATAAGATCGCAGCCGATCCCGAGACATTGCAGCGCAAGAGCCAGGATTTCTCCCAGATCGACGCGGTCGCGGACATGGCACGTCAGGAGGTCCTGAAGGTCACCCGGGGACGGGAGATCCCCGGACCCATGCTGGCCATTAAGGCGATCCAGGAAGGGGTCAAGGTCACACTGGAGGAGGGGTTGGAAATCGAAAAGAACCTGTTTGTGAAGGCGGTGCTCTCCAACCAGGCCAAGGGGGGTATCCATACCTTCTTCCTCAAGACCATGAGCGACAAGCCCCAGACTATGATGCACAAGGGCTTTGAGCCCAAACCGATCAACAAGATTGGAGTCGTAGGATTTGGAACCATGGGACGTGGGATTACGATCGACATCCTCCGGAATACACAAATGCTCGTTGTGGTAAAGGATATTCCCGATGCCCTGGAGTCCGGAAAAGATTTTGTGAAAAAGATCCTGGATAGAATGGCGGAAAAGAAAAAGTTGAAGTCCCCGGTGGAAGACCTCATGGGCCGCCTGAAGATCACTTCGGAATATGGCCAAGAACTGAAAGATGCCGACCTGATCATTGAGGCGGTTTTTGAAGACATCAAGGTGAAAAAGCAGGTCTATGAAGAACTCTCTCAACTGGTGAAGGAGGACTGCATCATTGCCTCCAACACCTCTTCAATTCCCCTCAAGGCCATGGCCCAATATGTGAGCCGGCCCGAACGGTTCGGGGGTGCCCACTTTTTTTCGCCGGTCTGGCTGATGCAGCTGGTGGAGGTGATTCAAGGGGCGGAAACCAGTCGGGATACAGTGGACAATCTTCTGAGTTTCAGCGCTGCCATTCGGAAACGGCCCATCGTATGCAAAGACCATCCTGGTTTCGTGGTCAATGCCGTGCTCTTTCCCTACTTCATGAAGTCGCTGGAATTTCTGGAAGCGGGGAACTCAATTGAGCATATCGACAATGCGTTCACTGCATTTGGCATGCCTGTCGGCCCTATCAGACTGATTGATGAGGTGGGGATTGACGTAAGCTATAACGTGCTCAAAGGCAAAGGCATGGATCAGAGCACGCTGAAAAACGTGGTTGGTGACGGGCGAATGGGGTTCAAAAAGTCAGGCAAAGGGTTCTTCCTGGAAGATGGAAGTGTGGATCCGAGCGTCCTGCCATTGATCGCGCTTAAGGAAAAACGGGAGATATCCGGCGAACAGATGGAGACCGAAGTACTCACCGAGATGGTCAAAATCGGCCAGTCTCTCCTTGAAAAAGGGATCGTCAACGATCCTCGGATGATTGATATCGGAATGATTTGGGGAGTTGGCTTTCCGCCGGACCGGGGAGGCCCGATGAAGTGGGCCGACCTGATCGGTCTCAGCAAGCAGCTTTTCGGAAAGACTTTCTATTTGCAATAGAAAAACTGTTCGAGGGCTCTACAAACCTAACAGGCTGGGTCAAGAGCCCTTCTTTCAAGGAATATCTTATGAGCTATAGAGTCATTCAGTGGGCCACCGGGTCCATGGGGAAAACCTGTTTGCGGGCGGTCATTGATCACCCGGACTTGGAACTGGTTGGGCTTCTTGTGTATGGAAAATCCAAGACGGGACGGGATGCGGGAAACATTGCCCGTTGTGATACAACCGGCGTTATTGCCACTCGCGATATTGATGCAATTCTAGCGCTGGATGCCGATGTGGTTCTCCATTGCCCCCGCATTCAACCCCCTTATGCGCATCACAACAAAGAGATCTGTCAACTGCTGGCCTCGGGCAAGAATGTGATCAGCATCAACGGGCACACCTACCCCCAATACTGGGGCCCTGAATATATGGAGGAAATCAGCGAGGTCTGTGCGAAGGGAGGTACAACCCTCTTTGGCACCGGCCTGAACCCCGGGTTCATCACTGAAAAAATCGCTACGGCAGCCTCCGGTCTTTGCACTCGAATCGACCGTATCCATGTGAGCGAGATCGTGGATTGCACCTCGATTCCCAACCCCAATTACATCTTTGACGTCCTGGGTTTTGGTGCAAGTCTACACGAGGCGGATCTTAACGAATCATCCTGGCCCCCTGCAGAACTCATGACCGGGATGTATTCGGAGGTGGTGGCCCAACTAGTAGATAGTCTCGGACTCACGCTGGATCACATAGAGTCTGATCATGAGGTGCTTCCCGCCACCAAAGATCTTGAAACCGCAGCTGGCCGAATCAAGAAAGGCACAGTCTCGGTGACCCACTGGCGCTGGCACGGCATCGTGGGCGGGAAGCGTTTTTTCACCCTTTCGATTCGGTGGATGATGGAGAATGCACCGCCTGCGAAAAAAGACTATAACCTGTGGGATGTAAAGATCCTCGGTATCCCAGAGGTCGAGATTTCCGTGAATCTGGTAACACCGAAATACACCGGTTACAAGACCATGGCCGAGCAGTACGCCGTGGCTGGATCGGTGATCAACAGCATTCCAGCAGTCTGCGCGGCCCCTGCAGGGATCCTGCGAATCCCGGTATTTGCGGCCTATCGGCCGAGGTTCAGATCGAAGTTCCCTCCTGCTACAGCCCCAACGCCTTCCGTTAGATCCTGCGAAACTTCTTAGGTCGCTCAATACCCAGTTTCTTCATGCGAAAGGCCAGGGTGGACGCCGGAAGGTCCAGGAGTTCCGCAGCCCCCCCGGGCCCTCTGACCTTCCAAGAAGTCTTTTGCAGGGCCCACAAAATATGTCTGCGTTCATTATCCCTGAGGGTCACGCGTCCCTCATGGTGAACCCAATCCGGTTTTTTTCCGGTCAATTCCGGGACCCTGAAAACTCCTTCACCGCTCAAAATGGTCCCCCTCTCGATGATATTTTCCAGTTCACGGACGTTTCCCGGCCAGTCATATTGAAGCAGCCGATCCATATCCGTATGGGGAATCTTGGAGAAGCCTTTTCCTCTCTTCTTGGCATAGATCTTGAGGAAATAGTGGGCCAGAAGAGGGATGTCCTCCCTGCGTTCTCTCAAGGGAGGCACATAGATGGGAAATACAGCCAACCGGTAGTAAAGATCAGCACGAAATTTCTGGGCCTTCACCTCCTTTTCCAGGTTCCGGTTCGTGGCCACCACAAGCCGAAAATCCGACCGGAGTGTCTCGGACCCCCCTATCCTTTCAAATTCCTTGGTCTGAAGAACTCTCAGCAGCCGAACCTGGATATCGAGGCTGATATCTCCAATCTCGTCCAGGAAGAGGGTCCCGCCGTCAGCCAGTTCAAAGCGACCGGCCCTCCGACGAACGGCCCCGGTGAAAGCGCCCTTTTCGTGGCCAAAAAGCTCACTGGGAATCAGGCTCTCAGGCAAGGCGCTGCATTGGACCCTAATAAAGGGCTTGTCTTTTCGATTGCTGTGCCGATGGATAGCCCGGGCCACCAACTCCTTGCCCACGCCCGTTTCGCCAATGATCATCACGGAGGCCCCGGTCCCGGTGACCTGATCCACTTGGTTCAAGACGTCCTTGATGGCCGGGCTTTCTCCCACGATATCTTCAAAGTGGAGGTCCTGCAGATGTTCTTCCTTGTAATAGAGGGTCTCTTCGCTGAGCTTCTGATTCAGCCGCTGAATTTCATCATAGGCTCTTGCGTTATCGAGGGCAAAGGCCGCCAAGGCTGCAAAATAGGACAAGAGTTCCAGATCCGATTCCTTGAAGGCGCTGCTGAGAAGCCGGTTGTCATGGTAGAGCACTCCCACGGTCTTGTCCCTGAGAATCATGGGCACACAGATTCTGGAGCGGATGATTTCCCCGGCCCGTAATTCGCGGTTTTCTTCAGGACGGGTGTCCAGGACGCTTCCTTTCCCTGCGATAGCCACCTCTTCGATCATCTTCAAAGATGATGCAAAGCTCTTGTCGTGGACCTGATCTGACGTGAGGTTCTTGGAGGCCTTTAAGAGAAGTGGATGATGATCACCTCTTGCCCCCAGGAGAAAGATGGCACCCCTTTCCGCCCCGGTGACCCGATTCACTGTACTGATAATGTGTTGGACCAGATCTCTGTATTCCCGAATGGTCACCACTTCCTGCCCCAGTTTGAGGATTTCCTTGAGCAGATTTTCCCCCACCGGCCGGTCCTTGATCAGTCCCCTCAGGTCATCGGGGACAAGGGTGTCATTGAGGGCAGTGCCTTCCTGGGACGCGGTAAGGGTGAGTTGCTTTGCCTTTTCTCGCTCCCCATCCCGCAGGTACTCCCGCGCCATCTCCAGTCTGGATTTGAAAAGCTCTATCTGGTGGCCGGATGCCTCGAGCCATCTGATGGATTTCTTTAGTGATTGGATGGTCGTTGCAGATGGCTCCCCTTTCAAGTACTGAAGAATGCCTTGGTATCGGTATGCCACTCCTTTCATGAAGATGTTTTTTCCTCTGATCATCCCTTTAACGAGCTTTTCCAGGGAGAATCCGTCCACCCCGGGAAAGGCGCCTTTTTTCATGGCCAGGGCCAACTCCATGAGGTAGGGGTAAAGGTAGACAGTAGTCTGAACCTTCCGGCTTTGCCTCAGAAATTCACGAAGGTACGAGAGGGCTCTCTTCTTCTCCCGCCTCTGAAAGTAGAGATAGGCCAGGAAAATTTTTCCTGTCATCAATACCCAATCATTGTGTGCCTGTTTAGCCTTTTTCTGGGAATTCTTGAGAAACTGAAGGGCTTCATCGGTACGTCCGATGTCCATCAGGATGTTGCCGATATTCCCCTCTGTATAGGAGGCCAGGTATAAATCACCCTTTTCCAGGCATTGAGACCGGATGGCGTCCAGCATGCCCAACCCCTGGGTAACCTGACCGATCTGTGCATAGCAATACCCAACGGTCATCACCGCCAGGAGGGGAAATCCCCCTTTGGGATATTTTTCGATGTTAGGAACAGATTTTTCGTAGATCCGCACTGCTTCCCGAAATCTCCCTTGCCAGAAGAGAAAGAAGGTGCTGAAGGTGGTGGCGGAACGTAGTAACTTGGGGTCATTAATCTCCTGGGCCAGCGACCAGCCCTCTTCAAACTGCTTCAGTGCGCTGGTGTATCGTGATCTGAGCCATTCATTCTTGGCCATATGCATTTTCAGCAGGGCCTGTAATCTTGGATTATTGAGTTTTCTGGCCCGTTTCAGGCCTGATTGCAGGATCGAAAGAACCCGGGCCGTACCGTGCCTGGCAGTGGAGATCTTGGAATACTTGATGGCGGTTTCGCTGAATAGTAAATCCTCATTTTTCCCGGTTGAACCAGACAGGTCGTCCAGGACCTTGCTATAACATTGAAGCGCGTCTTCTGCCATATAGCTTCGAAGATGAAGATCCCCCGCCTTCACCAGATATCGGCATCGGTCAATGTCATTGGGGACATGGATCAAATGGTGTGACAGGGCGCGGGCTTTCTTCTCGTCATCGGGCAATTCTCCCATCAAGATGTCGGCCATACGGCTATGAAGCTGTCTTTTCTCCTGTTCCGATAACCGGTGATCCCATTTCTGTTTCTCCCTTTCATTCACAAAACAATAATACCCGGGATTTTTCTTGACGAGCGATCCTTCTCTGACTCCCTCTTCCAGGTGTTGAAGGATCTGGGAGGGTTTTTTTCCGGTGAGGAGATCCAGAAGCCAGTCGATAGAGAAATCAGCCCAAAAAAGGGCCGCAATGGTGAGGGTTCGATGTTGATCAGGGATGTGTTCACAGGATGCTGGGGCTTCCATGAGATCGGGTCTCCTCGCCTTGAATGATCCTTTTAACGGATGCAGGTTACCTGGAGCACCCATCTCTTGTCAAGCCAGTTGAACAGTATTTGGATTTTAATAAAACTACATGTTGTGCACAGAAAAGACTGTTTTTTTCTCATTGTTCTCTAACAGGCTAGAATAATGCCTTTTTTTTGGTTTCCACAAAACGGCATTTTTCTTGCAAAGTTATTAACCAATTTTTGATTTCGCCACTGGATGGAATCTCCCTACCTTGGGACAAGTTTTTTTTCACCTAAATTCACAGAACTCTAACTATAGTAGGAGGACTTCAAATGTCTGACAAAGGGTATGATGTCATCGTCGTGGGGTCGGGTATCGGCGGGTGCGGGGCCGCTGCTCTTCTCGCGAAAGACCATGGGAAAAAAGTGCTGGTACTGGAAAAGGCTCCCAGCATCGGCGGGCGCGTGGCCTCTTACACCGGCAAGGGCGATAAGGTCACCATCGACGGGAAGGAGCTGGATTTCAGAGGTTTCATGAAATCGCTCGCGGACAGTCGCTGCTGGGTCTCCTACTGTGAACCAGACGTGAAAACCATGTTCGCCAAGGGCCTCCTGGACGGATACACCTTTGAAAACGGGGGGCATGGGCTTTTCTGGGGAAACAAATCCAGATGCCGCCTCCTGCTGGACTATCTGGGAAGACCGGTGGATATGCCGGTAAACACCGGTCTGGGGTTTGTAGATTGCCGGGACAACAGCATCTATCAGGTTCAGGGAAGAAAGCCGTATCCCTGGCAGACAGAGAACGGGTATCGCGAGACCTTGGCCGCCCTGAGACAGATGGGAAGTCTCTCCATGGAGGAATGCGCGGCGGCCATGGAAATGGACGTCCAGACCTGGCTAGAAGAACGGGGACTGACAAAAAATGAAGAGGCCTATGACTATATCAAGGTGGTCATGGCCTGCCAAAACGCCATGGCAGAACCCAAAATGGCACCTGCCGGTGATTTTCTGGGTTATATGGCCATGGCCAGGGACATCCGCATGAATCTGCACTCGGGATCCGTGGCCACGATCTCCGAACCGGGATGCATGGCCATCCCCTTGGCCATGGAACAGGCCTTAAACGATGCGGGCGGTGAGATCATGCGGGCCACGCCGGTGGAAGAAATCATCGTGGAAGGAGGCAAGGCACGTGGCGTCATTATCCGAAACAGAAAAGGGGAATTTGAGACCATCGAATGCAACACGGTCGTTTGCAACATCCCTCCTAAACATATCTTCAACGTCCTGCATCCCAGGCACTTCCCGGCGGAATGGGTAGACCTGCTCCAGAACCGATTCTGGTCAGCAGGGCTTCTTTCCGCCTTTATTGGCATCAAGGATAACGTCTGGGCCCAGTATGAGGTGGACGAACGGAGCTTCATCTGGATGCCGGGGATTATCAAACATGAGGGATTCATAGGAGCCGTGGACATGGTCATGTGGAGCATGGCCGCCTGTGCCAAACGGGCCCCGGAAGGCAAGCGGGATTTCCTCTTCTCTACGGCCCTCACGGACAAGGAGATGAGAAATCCCAGAAAAGTGATGCGTGTCATCAATTACTGCATGGACTGGTTCAAGCGGTCCTTCAAGGGGTGGAAAGAAAATGTGGAATTTGTCCTCTGGACCCCGTCTGACGAGGCCTACGGGAACTGGCGTCCCATCGGAGAGAAACGCCCGCCCATTAGAAGCGACTATGTGGACGGTCTCTTCTTTGTCGGGGACCAGTATGGTCAGAGGTTATGGGGCGGAGGCGTTGACGGGGCCTCCCTTTGTGCCGTGATGCTCGTGGACGAGATGATGGGGACGGAGCTGGAATTTTCCCTCTATCCGCCTTACCACCAGGGGATTCCGAAACCGGCCAGCACCTGGTAGAAATCTGGGGTCAGAAGACAGATATCAGAAAATAGAAGGGGAATACAGAGGTATTAACGGGACGCGAAAAGTACGATTCTTGGATTTCTTATGAATCGATGGGTTAAGATGCACCCAGCTGATTTGCGTGGCTATCAATGCGCACGATGATGAACTTTTGCAAAGTCATCAAAATTCATTATTTCGGCTTGTCCGGGTTAGGAGAGAAGAAAAAAGATGGCACTCATTACTGCTGAAGAATACAAGAGCAGTCTAAACGACGGTCGAGAGGTCTACTACAAGGGGGAGAAGGTTGAAAATGTGGCCGCCCACCCGAATCTGGGTGTGTGCGCGGATCTCATGGCCATCGATTATGAAATGGCTGAAGATCCCGAGCTTCGAAAACTCGCGGTCATGGAAGACCCTGAAACAGGGGAAGAAATCAGCCGTTATTACCACACCCCGAAAAATGCTGAAGACCTCTTGAAGGCCCATGACTTGATTGTCAAGGCTACCGAACTGGGAGACGGCTATATACCTCTGGCTCATGATATCGGGGCCGATGCGCTCAATGCGATCAACATCACGGCCAACATGATGGGTAACCAGGACTATGTGGATCGCATTCAGAACTACCGAAAGCACCTCCAGGAAAAGGATCTGGCCACCTGTGCCGGGGTAACGGATGTGAAGGGAAACCGGATGTACAGGCCTTCACACCCGGAGCAGGCACACCCGGATTTCAACGTTCGCGTGGTGGAGAAGAACAGTAAAGGAATCGTGGTACGAGGCGCCAAGGTCCATATCACCGGCGCCGCCTATTGCAACGATATTCTGGCTATTCCCTGCCGTGCCATGAGCGAGACCGATGGGGATTATGCGGTGGCCTTTGCCATCCCGGCCAATACCAAAGGCATTCGCCAGGTCTGTCGTCCTTTTACCTCGCACATCAGCCCGCTGGAATTTCCCAATTCGAGGCCGGTGCGGGTTCACACCGATTCCTTGATCATCTTCGACGACGTGCTGGTTCCCTGGGAAAGGGTCTTTCTTTGTGGCGAGTGGAAATTTGCGGCCATCATGGTTTACAATTTTGCCCTCATGCATCGCCGGACCGGGTGCGCCTACCGAATTCCCCTTTCCGAACAGTTTGTAGGGGTCGGCGCCGCCATCGCCGAATATAACGGCATATCAGAGGCACCGCACGTGAAAGAAAAGCTCATAGACCTGATCATCTACCTTGAGACCCTCAAATCGCTGTCAAAGACAGCCTGCTATGATTTCGTGATGCGCGGGGAGATTGCTGTTCCCAACCCCATCGCCACCAACATGGCCAAATACCATTTTGCCCACAACTACCACGACGTGGTTAAAATCGTTCAGGACCTGGCGGGAGGACTTACCGTAACTGCGCCCACCTACAAAGACTATATGCGCCCGGAACTCCATGACGATATTGACAAATATCTCATGGGCAATAAGAATATTTCCACGGAAAACCGGCTGCGCATGTTCGACCTGATACGAAGGATTACCACCTCGGATCTGGAGACCATCTGTCTGCATGGCGAAGGCTCTCCCATGGCCGAGCGGATGACCATCTTCATGGAAGGGGCACAGGTGCTCAAGCAGTGCAAGAAGCTGGTGGAAGAAATGGCTGAAATCAAGAGATAAGAGAATTGAGTTCAAATGCCTAAATTTTTGGGATTTGGTTATTCATTTCAGAGGTTGTTGTGAAGTGATGCTACAGATTTAGTCACTTTAGGCACGTTTAAGGACTGAAGGAGGACAACAAATGGACTGTTCATTTCTCTCTCAAGAAGGAAAGGTAGCCATGGTCACCGGCGGAAGCCGGGGTATCGGAAAGGCTATTGCCCTGGCCTTTGCAGATGCGGGTGCCGACGTGGTTGTGGCCAGCCGGAAACTCGAGGACCTGGAAAAGGTGGCCGAGAAAATCAGGGCCATGGGAAGGAAAGCCGTTTGCGTTCCCACCCATGCAAAAAAGGTGTCGGACCTGGAAAACCTGGTGGAAAAAACCATGGCCGAATTCGGACGGATCGACATCCTGGTCAACAACGCGGCCACCAATCCCGCCATGGGGCACCTGGTGGACACGGACGAAAAGGTCTTTGACCATATCATCGAGACCAACCTGAAAGGCTATTTCATGTTGAGCAAGCTGGTCGGCAAGATCATGCGGGACCAGAAATCGGGGAACATCATCAATATCTCTTCCGCCGGAGGCGTCAGCCCGGCAGAAGGCCTGGGGCCATATTGTATCAGCAAAGCCGGCATCAACATGTTGACAAAGCAGATGGCTCTGGAATTGGGACCTTTCAAGGTTCGGGTGAACGCTATAGCCCCGAGGATCGTGAAAACCGATTTCAGCAAGGCCCTTTGGACCAACGAAAAACTTATGGAAAATGAGTTCAAATTCACCCCTCTGAAATGCGTGGCCACCCCGGAAGAAATGGCCCAGGCGGCCCTGTACCTGGCATCCAGCGCCACCAACTACATGACCGGGCATATTCTCGTGGTCAACGGCGGTGCCTTTTTCTAGACGGAGCAACCGGTTAGGCAGTTCCGCTCACTTTAGTCACCTTAGATCACTTTAAAGACTTTTATGCTCAAAGTAGTCAATCTTGAAACCACTTACAACGACATCATCCTGGCCTTGAAGGGGATCTCTTTGGAGGTAGCCCCGGCCAGGATCGTGGCCCTTCTGGGCGCCAACGGCGCGGGAAAGACCACGACCATCAACACGATTTCAGGGATCAGGAAAAACCTGAAACTCGCCATTGAAGACGGTTTCATCGAGTTCGAAGGAGAGGTGATCAATGATCGGGAACCTCACCAGGTGGTGGCAAGAGGGATTCTCCAGGTACCTGAGGGAAGAAGGGTCTTTGCGGAACTGACCGTTGAAGAGAATGTTTTTATCGGTTCCTATACTTTGAAAGATAGAAGCCATTTCACAAAAAACAAGGAATCGGTTCTGGCCTACTTCCCCATTCTCACGAAACGCCGCAACCAACTGGCCGGGTATCTGAGTGGCGGTGAGCAGCAGATGCTGGTCATTGGGCGGGCTTTGATCGCCGAACCCAAATTGATGATGCTGGATGAACCCTCCCTGGGCATCGCCCCCCTGATCGCGAGAGAGATTTTCCATATCATCCAACAGATCAACGGGGAGAAACAGGTGGCCATCCTTCTGGTGGAACAGAATGCCAATGTGGCCCTGTCCATCGCCCACTACGGCTACATTCTGGAAACTGGCAGGGTGGTCATGGAAGGCCCCAGCGAAATTCTCAAAGAAGACAGGGATATCAAGGAATTCTACCTTGGATTGTCTGATGTGGGCACGAAGAAGAGTTTCAGGGATGTAAAGCACTACAAACGAAGGAAACGATGGCTGAGCTGAAAAACCATCCATCCATACAGCTGCCCATACAACTGCAGGTGTCCGGACTTTCCATGGGCTTCGGGGGCATACAGGCCCTTCAGTCGGTGGCCCTCTCGGTGCGTCAGGGGGAGATCTGTTCGGTCATTGGTCCCAACGGTGCCGGGAAAACTACCCTCTTCAATTGTATCAGCGGCATCTACAAGGCCCAGTCCGGCAGCATACTCTTCGAGGGAATGGAGCTTCTGGGCATGAAACCTCCCCGGATTGCACAGATGGGGATTGCCAGGGCATTTCAGAACATCGAACTGTTTGAAGGCATGACCGTTCTTGATAACCTCATGTCGGCCAGAGGACATCTGGCCCGATACGGCCTTTTCTGGGCTGCTCTCTATCTTGGCCCTTGTGTCAGGGAAGAGGTCAAGGCCCGGGACAGGGTGGAAGAGATCATTGAGTTTCTGGACATTCAGGCGATCCGGAAGGTCGCCGTGAGTGGCTTGCCCTATGGGTTACAGAAACGGGTGGAACTGGCTCGAGCCCTGGCTATGGAGCCGAAACTTCTTCTGATTGACGAACCGGTGAGCGGCATGAATCTGGAAGAGACAGAAGATATGGCTCGCTATTTGATCGATATCAACGAAGAGATGAATATTACCATCCTTCTGGTGGAACACGATATGGGCCTGGTCATGGACCTCTCCGACAGAATCACCGTCCTCAACTTCGGCACCAAGATTGCGGAGGGAACCCCGGAGGAGATCAGAAAGAATCCCCGGGTGATCAGCGCTTACCTGGGAAGCGAAGAACCATGAATGGGCATCTTTTGGGAATCGTCGGCCAGGAACCAAGGACCGAAAACCAGTAATCGGCAGCTAACGTTCCGGAGCTTCGCTATATTTCCATGGAAAAACCGCAAACCACATTCCCCAGACTGCTACAGGAAAAGGCTCAGGCCTATGGGAGCCGCGTGGCCATGCGCCACAAATACAAGGGGATCTGGCAGGAGATTTCATGGGACACTTATCTGGAAAAGGTGAAATATCTATGTCTGGGATTTTCGGAGTTGGGTCTCTCAAGGGGAGACCATGTATCCATCCTGGGAGAGAATTGTCCTGAATGGCTGTTTTCCGATCTTGCCATTCAGAGTCTGGGAGCCGTTTCTGTCGGCATTTATCCCACAAATTCCGGGGAGCAGGTGGCATACATTGTGGATCATTCTAGATCCACCTTCATCGTGGTGGAGGACCAGGAGCAGGTGGATAAAATCCTGGCCGTGAAAAAAAACCTGCCGCTCCTCAAAAAAATGATCGTGATCGACGCAAAGGGACTGCGGCATTATGATGACCCCGTTCTCTTTCACTATACGGAAGTGGAGCACCTCGGGCAAAAAGCGGATGAAGCCCATCCCGGCCGATTCGAAAAGCTGGTGGCGCAGACCCGGCCCGAGGACGTGGCCTATATCGTTTACACATCGGGAACCACCGGACCGCCAAAAGGGGCCATGATCTCCCATGAAAGCAATCTCCACCAGATCATCAACGGGATCCAGCATATCTTTCAATTCACGGACAGGGATTCGGTGTTGTCCTATCTTCCCTTGTGTCACATTCTTGAGAGGAATCTCTCCATGTGTATTCCGCTGATTTTTGGTTACACGGTCAATTTTGCCGAATCCATCCAAACGGTTCAATACAATATTCAGGAGATCTCTCCCACCTTTTTCGCGGCGGTTCCAAGAATTCTGGAAAAACTTCATTCTGCTGTTCAGATCAGGCTCCAGGATACCACCCGGTTCAAGCGGTTCATGGTGCATCTCTGGGCGCCCGCTGGCAAAAAGGCTGCCCAGTACAAGCTGGCCCGCAAGCCTATACCGCCCCTGTGGCTGTTGCTCTATGGTCTGGGGTACTTTTGCAGCTTCAGGGCGATTCGAGACAAGATGGGGCTTTTGCGATGCCGCTTTCTTATGAGTGGCGGCGCGCCCATCGCGCCGGAGGTCCTTACCTTTTTTCATGGCCTGGGTGTCAATGCCATCGAAATGTACGCCCTCACAGAAAGCTGCGGAGGGGGAACTGGGCCTCACCATGAGGTGAAACCAGGCTCTGTGGGGCAACCGCTTCGGTCCATTGAGCTGAAGCTGGCCGAAGACGGTGAGATCTTGATGAAAGCGGATACCATGTTCAAAGGGTACTATCGAGATGAGGAGGCCACCCACGAGGCCATCATCGACGGATGGCTTCACACGGGGGACGTGGGCCAGTTTGATGAGGATGGACACCTTCATATTGTGGACCGAAAAAAAGACATCATCATCACCTCCGGCGGCAAGAACATCTCCCCTTCTGAGATTGAGAACAAGATGAAATGCAGCCCCTACATCAAGGAGGCCATTGTCATCGGGGATGGCAAGAAATATCTCACTGCCCTCATCCAGATCGAATACGACAATGTGGGCAACTGGGCACAGCAACATAAGATCTTCTACACCACCTACAGAAGCTTGGCGCAAAACCAGGGGGTCCACGACCTGATCAAACTGGAACTGGAAAAGGTCAATGAAACCCTTGCCAAAGTAGAGACCATTAAAAGATTCAAGATCCTCGAAAAACAACTGGACCAAGATGACGAGGAGTTGACGGCCACCCAAAAGGTCAAGCGGAAGGTCATTTCAAAAAGATTCGCCAAGGAAATCGATGAAATGTATCGCTCCTGATAGGGAAAGAGAAGGGGTGCAAGGAAAGACGCTGGGGCCAATACCAGGACCAACATTGGGGTCACCGCTGGGGGCAACCCGGGAGAAGAGGGCGCGGGGGCAGGGGTAAAATGGAAAAAATGATTGAAATCGTTTTCAACGGCATTTCCACGGGGGCAATCTACGCCCTCATCGCCCTTGGTTTTGTTCTGATCTTCAAATCAACCGGGATTCTCAATTTTGCCCAGGGACAACTGTGCATGTTCGGCGCCTTTATGTGCTACTATTTTGCGACAGTTCTTCGGATCCCCTATGTCCTTTCTCTCTTGATGGCCATGGCACTGGGGGCTATCCTCGGGGCCCTTGTGGATATCCTCATTTTCAAAAGGCTGGTTGGTGAACCCCTCTTCTCCACCATCATAGTGACGGTTGGTTTGGCGAGCATTCTCACCTGCATGGCAGGCCTGATCTGGGGTCACGATGTGTATTCCATTCAATCGCCCTTCATGGACAGCACCGTTACCCTGGGAAAAATGGTTTTCTCCCAGGCGGGCCTGTACACCATAGGGGTCTCGTTGGTCCTGTTTGCGCTTTTCATGCTGTTTTTTAACCGATCCCTTTTGGGGGTTGCCATGAGGGGAACGGCGGAAGATTCCAAAACGGCCGGTCTCATGGGAGTCAATGTCCGGAAGATCTATATGATTGCCTGGGCCATCGGTTCCCTGGTAGCCGTCCTGGCGGGGATCTTCCTGGCGGAACGTAGTTTTGTGCAGACCTCTATGAGCTACACCGGCATTAAGGCCATGTCCGCGGCCATCCTGGGTGGAATGGAGAGCATCGGCGGGGCCATTATCGGAGGACTTCTTGTAGGCCTTGCCGAGTCATTTGCAGCCACCTATCTGAGCGGAATGCATGTTGGCGGGTTTCATTTCGGAGATATAAAGGATGTGGCCGCCTTTGCCATTATGATCATCGTGTTGATGATCAGGCCCCAAGGGATCTTTGGTAAGAAAGAGGTGAAAAGGGTATAGACCATATACCAAAGGCTAATTGATGATGGGTCGAACGTTTAAGGTCAATTATCGTGAAGATACAGCCCTTTTTCAGAACCGGTGGGTCAAGGGTTGGCTGGGTATTCTGGCGGCCCTTCTGGTACTTGCCCCGTTTTTTCTGAGTCGCTATGAGGTCAGTGTTCTGAACGAGATGGGGATTGCCGCAATAGGCGCTTTGGGCCTCAACCTTCTCATCGGCTATACGGGCCAGATATCCTTGTGTCACGGCGCCTTTCTGGGCATCGGTGCCTACACATCTGCCCTTCTTACCGGCGCTGCAGGGATTCATTTCCTCCTGGCGCTACCCTTGTCGGGTCTCATGGCCGCACTTTTGGGCCTGATCGTTGGGATTCCCTCTCTTCGACTGAAGGGGCTGTATCTTGCCCTGGGTACTCTGGCATTCGGGTTTATCGTCGAGTATGTCCTGTTCCACTGGGATCTGACCCAGGGGGACCTGGGTATGGCCGTAAGAAGGATACAGTTCGGCAATTTTGAGATCGAGACGGAAAAGCAGTATTTCTATCTGATCATGACCGTTGCAGCCCTCGCCACCCTCTGCGCCACGAATCTTGTCCGCACCAAGATCGGCAGGTCTTTCGTCGCCATACGAGACAGGGATATCGCAGCGGAGGCCATGGGGATTCCCCTGGCCAAATACAAGGTCATGGCCTTTGCCGTCAGTTCCTTTTATGCCGGGTCAGCCGGTTGTCTCCTGGCCCACTATAACAAATGGATCGTTCCGGGGGCCTTTGATATCTCGGTTTCCATCGCCTATATCGCCATGATCATCATAGGGGGCATGGGGACGATTTTGGGCTCCATCCTGGGTGCCATCCTGATTACCGGTATCCCACACGGAATTGATTATGTGACGGATCTGTTTAGGGGCAGCTACCCGGCCATTAGCGAAATGATCGTTGACTTCAAGTTGGGTATATTCGGGTTGATCATTATTGGAACACTCCTTTTTGAACCTCTCGGATTGGTTGGGATCTACCGGAGGATCAAGGCCTATTTCAAGACCTGGCCGTATAAGTACTAGATGTTGGTTACTGGTTATTGGTTGCTTGTCAGTTAAGTCATTTTTCCGGTTTATCCGGGTTGGCTTGATTTGGGTTGGAGAGGGATTCCATAGGGTTGCGAACGTGTGCCCGAATGGAACGTGGCCTTTAACGCGATTTTCACAAAGAAAAGGAGGAACGAAATGAAAACCAGAAACATCGTATTGTGTCTTCTTCTGGTAGGGGCATTGTGCCTTGGGGTGAACGGGGTGTGGGCCGGAAACGTAAGGGGCGTCACAGATAAGGAAGTGAAAATAGGCTTTCTGGCGGATTTCACGGGCCCTGGGAAATACGCAGGCCGTCCACTGGCCATGGGAGCAAAAATCTATATGGACTATATCAATGACCACGGCGGCGTCAATGGCAGAAAAATTAATCTGATCGTGGAGGACAACGGCATTTTGCCCAACACCACCATGGTCGCTGCCAAAAAGCTCATTCTGAAGGATGAGGTCTTTGCCATTGCGTTTAATCTGGGGAGTTCCGGGGCCAGCGCCATCATCCCCCTTTGCGAAGAAAACAAAGTGGTTCTGATGCCCCACGGCGCCAACAAGCGGTTTTATGACCCGGGAAACAAATGGGTATTTGTTCCCTATGCCACACAGTTCAACATGGCCGCCCGTGCCACGGAATATATTCTGACCCAAAACCCGAAGGCCCGCATCGGCATCATCTATCAGGATGATGATTTTGGCCTTGACGGTGTGAACGGTGCGAAAACAGCCGCCAAGTTCATGAATACACAACTGGTCAAAGAGGCCCCCTATAAGATGGGGACCATCGACCTGTCTCCTCAAATGGGGATGATGAAAGAGGCCAATGTGGACTGGATCCTTTTATGGACCTACCTGCCACAGACCGGGGCCGTGCTCAAGGCAAAACAGCAGATGGGCTGGGACGTCAAATTGATGGGCAACAATACAACGGCCTATCCGCTCCTGTTTCCCCTTGTGGGAGAGTTGGCAGAGGGGTATCTCTGTGTGACCCCGTTTGCGCCTTGGCAGATTATCTCTCCTGCAATCAAGAACATCATCAAAAAATACGGCGACTTCGAGAAGATCAACAACCCGATGTTTCCCACCGGTCTCGTCTTTGGAGCCTGGGCATACTGTGCCGCCATGGTCCAGGGTCTGAAAAATGCCGGACCCGATTTGACCCCGGAAACGCTGCTCAAAGGGCTTGAGAGCGTCACCGATCTCAATATGGGCGGAATGTGCCCCAACATCACCTTTACCCCAAAGAACCATTGCGGCTATTTTTCCAGCATGATTCTCAAGGCGGATGTCAAGAAGAAACAATTTGTGGTTGTTGATCCCATCAGGGCGCCGAAATCGCCCCAGTTTTAGAATATTTTCATCAGCCTGGGGTTCTCGTCCGCGAAGATGTGGGCCCCGGGGCTGGGGAGCCCCAGGGGCAGAAACCCCTCAGAACGGACGCAGGAGATCCATAGGATATGATCGTTGTGAACAAAGACCTTTGTGTGGGATGTGCCCTGTGTGTACCCATGTGCCCGGAAGAGGCCATCTCCTGTCTCGGGGTGGCCTCCATTGGGGAAAATTGTATAGAATGTCTAGCTTGCCTGGAATACTGTCCTGTCAGTGCCCTGGGCGAGAACAAGGAAGTCTGAAGAAACCATGGATGAACAAACCTATGATATTGTCGTGATCGGTTCAGGGGTGGGGGGCATGTGTGCCGGGGCCCTGTTGGCTGGCGAGGGGTACCGGGTCCTGGTAACGGAGCGATTGCCCCGCATCGGGGGAAGGTGCTCAACGGTGGACTACAGGGGCTACAAATGCACCACTGGCGTCATCGGCCCGGAGATGGGCGGGATTCTGCAGGAGGTTTTTGACCGGGTGAGTGCCGCCTTTGATGTACGTCCCGCCGGCCCCCCCCATTATCTCATCCACGGGGAGGTCTTCGCCATGCCCGTAAAAGGCGGGCTTCATACGCTCCTTTCCAAAGCCAGCGGGAACAGGGAAGAAGTGAAAAATGTCATGGGCGCCTTTTCAAAGGCTCTCAAATGGAAAGAACCCTCCCAAAACATTAGCCTGCGGGACTGGTTGCTCCAGTTCACCCAAGATGATGCCATTCTGGGCATTTTCCAGGCCATGGTATCGGCGGCGACCCTGGTGAACGCCCATGAGATGAGCGCCAGGGATTTCTTTATCTTTCTCAAGAAAATGAAGGGGGTCAGTACGTTTGGTTTCTGCCCCGGAGGGAGCATCGCGCTCATGGAATCTCTTGCACGGGTTATCAAAGAGAACCAGGGAGAGATATGGACCCGCGCCTCGGCCCTTCACATCCTTCTTGAAGAGGACACGGTTCAAGGGGCCATTGTCAAAAGGGAAGAAGCAGAGATCAGGGTAAGGGCACCTGTTGTCATCAGCAACTGCGGTCCTCTACAGACAGCACAACTGGTTGGACGACAGCACCTGGACCAGGGCTATCTCACCGAACTGGACAAGACCGTTCGCCCGGCCACGGTGATTGCCATCCACCTGGCGGCCGACAGGCCGCTCCTTAAAGAGAATTATCTCATTGTCACGGGCGCCAGACGGATCAATGCTATTTTTCAGCCCACCAGTGTATGCCCGGATCTTGCGCCGGTGGGAAGGCATTATCTTTTGGCAGGGGCTGCGCCGGAATCCTCCCTTCCCCCGTTGAATGCAAAAAAGGAGATCGATCTGTGCATGGAGGATCTCCGGGATCTATTGCCCGGTTTTGACGACCATGCCGAGATCCTTCTGACGGGTACATTTCACGGTGCCTGGCCTGCCATGCACAGCTGGCCCGGGCGCGACATGCCCGTCAAGACACCCATCGTCAATCTTTACCATGTGGGAGACGGGGTGAAATCCCCGGGTATGGTTGCCGCACCGGCCGCAGCCGAAACGGCGCTTCGGGTGGTGAAGGATATCGAGGAGCATCATTTGCCGGCAAGATAACAACCCGGGAAGATGACAGCGCAGGAAGATGACAGCGCAGGAAGATGACAGCGCAGGAAGATGAAAACAGGGAGATGAGGTAAGTGGTGACCGAATCTAACATGAAAGGAGATCCTGTTTTGCAGAATCCGTTTTCACAGAACTCCTTTGGCCTGGAAGGAAAGGTTGCCCTGGTTACCGGGGCGTCAGGTGCCATCGGACGAGACATCGCCATTTCCATGGCAAGGGCTGGAGCAGATATCATCGCCGTGGGCCGAAACAGGAATCGTCTTGAGGAAACCGTGGAGCAGGTCAACGGCGTGGGTCGGAAGGCTTTTTCCATCACGGCTGACCTTTCCCTCATGGAAGAGGTCAAAGGAATCGTCCAGGAAAGCATGGTGAAAACAGGGCGCGTGGACGTCCTGGTGAACAATGCGGCTGCAAATATCATGAAGATGGCAACCGATTTCAGCGAGGCCGATTTCGATACCATTCTCCATACGAACCTGAAAGGGCCCTTTTTTCTAAGCCAGCTCGTTGCGGAAAAAATGCGGGCCTCCCAAGGAGGCAATATTATCTTTATCACGTCTCAATTGGGCAAGACCGCCATGAATTTTGCCTGTCTCTATGGTGCCACAAAAGCCGCTCTCATGCAGATAACAAGATCCCTGGCCCTCGAATGGGCAAGATACCAGATTCGAGTAAACTCTGTATCCCCGGGGCCATGGTCTACCGGTATGCTGGAGCCTTTGTTTCGGGATGGTAAGACGCAGGACCGTCTTGCACGGCTGACGCCGAGAGGCCGGCTCGGCGGCGAGGGGGATATCGGGGGGACCGTCATTTTTCTGGCCTCCGATGCGGCAAGACATATCACGGGCCAGGATATCATTGTGGATGGGGGATTTTCTATTTGCAGGATTCTGTAGCTGCATGGGCGCAGGCGAACCAAGAAACCTCAAGCCAGGGTTCAAAATGGTGTCGGCGCTTGAAGGAAAGGATAAACCATGGATGCGGATCTTGAAAAATATGGTCGCTATGCGCTGGAGAATGAGGCTACCCAGGTCAAACAGGTGGATCTGCAAAGCGTTGTTACAGCACCGTGGGTTCGGCTCAAATGCCAGTTTGGGTGTCCAGGCTTTGATAAAGGGTATTGCTGCCCTCCCCATACCCCAACGCCTGAGGAGACCCGAAAGATTCTGGACTACTACAATCGCGCCATCCTGTTTCATATTGAAGTTCCCCATATGCTGGAGAGGGAGAAGCTTTACAGAAGATATTTTGACAGGCTTGTAACCCTGGAAGGGAACCTGTTCAAGGATGGTTACTATAAAGCGTTCCTGTTTCTTTCAGGTCCCTGCCGCATCTGCAAGACCTGCGCAAAACAGGAAGGAACGGCCTGCAACTTTTTATACCGAGCTCGGCCCTCCATGGAAGGGTGCGGAATCGATGTGTATCAAACAGCAAGAAACAACGGTTTTTTCATAAAGACCCTGCGTGAAAAAACAGAAACCCAGAATGAATATTGTCTCATGCTTGTGGACTGAAGAGGAGAGCTACCCGAGACTGGTTCACATATCCTGGTCGAAGAGCTCTTTTTGAGGGCGGACAAGCCCTCTTCTCTCAGGGTTCCTTCCAGCTTAGAGACTTTATTGAGGGCTATCCAATGGCCATCATTGAAACAGAGTTTACGCAAATGATCGGGGTAGACTATCCCATCATCGGGGCCCCCATGTTTCTCATTTCCTACGAAGAACTGGCAGTCGCTGTGGCAAGGGCCGGTGGTCTGGGGGCCATTCCGCTCCCCAATTTCAGGACGGTCCAGGACCTTGAAATAACCCTGAAAAAGATTCGAAAACAGACAGACAAACCCATCGGCGTCAACATTCACGTGTCCGGGAAATTCCCGTGGGAGGAACAATTGGCCCTCTGTCTGGATTTCGGGGTGAAGTTCTTCATCACCTCCCTGGGAGACCCACGGCTGATCCTGGACGACGTCCATGCCAACGGCGGCAAGGTATTTGCGGACGTGGTTTCCCTGGAGCAGGGTCTAAAGGCCCGAGACAGGGGAGTGGACGGCCTCATTGCCGTTGCAGCTGGTGCTGGAGGTCATGCGGGCAGGACCCCCAACATGGTCCTCGTCCCTTATCTGAAATCGAAAGTCGGACTTCCCGTCATTGCGGCGGGTGGGATCAGCACAGGTGCCCAGATGGTTGCGGCTATGGCCCTGGGGGCATGTGCGGTTGTAGTAGGGACCCGCCTGGTTGCAACCGATGAATCCAGGGCCATTCCCGCCTATAAAGATGCCATTGTGGCCGCAGGACCCGACGACATCGTTTGTACGGACCGGATCACGGGCAATCCAGCAAACTGGTTGAGCAAGAGCATCGAAGATTTCGAAAAAATGCCCAAACTTGGGTCAAAAAAGTGGAAAGAGCTATGGAGTGCGGGGCAAAGCGTGGCCCAGGCCGAAGAGATTAAGCCTGCAGGTCAGATTATTGATGAAATGGTTAAGGAGTATCTGAGCACCTGCAGAAAACTTGGTCAGAGCGTCACGAGTTTGTGATCAAAAGTATAGAGGAGGAATACAGAACCATGGATTTTCGTTTTACAGAAGAGCAGAACATGCTGAAGGAGACAATTCGGCGGTTTGCAGAGGCCGAAATCCCCCGGGAGGTGGCCGTTGAGATCGACGAGGAAGACCGATTCCCTCATGAGCTCCTTCAGAAATTGAGCGACCTCGGGTTTATGGGAATCAACGTACCGGAAGAATACGGGGGCCAGGGGGGCAACGTGATCGATGAGATGATCTTCTTTGAGGAGATATCCAGAAAACTCCCGGTCCTGTCCTGGGCCGCAGGTAATATTATCCTCTATGGGAATGAAATCATCGGAACAAACGGCAGCCCGGAACAGAAAGAAAAATATCTCCCAAGGCTGGCCCGGGGAGAGCTGAAATTTGCCTACGCCCTCACCGAACCCAATGCCGGTTCAGACGCCGCGAGTATCCGTACCAGGGCGGTGGAGGATGGGGATCACTATGTGATCAACGGGAGCAAGATGTTTATTACTGGGGCAGGAATCGCCGATATCGTGGTGACCAATACCCGCACCGCAGAATCCAAATTCAAGGGCATCACCGATTTCCTGGTGGAAACCCGGGCAGAAGGTTTCAGCGCCACCCCAATACGCGACCTGGGCTACCATGGGTCCAACACCTGCGAGGTGTACTACGACAACGTAAGCGTCCCCAAGAAAAATATCCTAGGGGGACCGGAATGCCTGAATCAGGGATGGAAGCAGATGATGCGCCTGCTTAACGTAGAGAGACTCGTTCTTTCCTCCTGCGCGCTGGGGATAGGCCAGGCGGCCCTTGATTACGCCCTGAATTACGCGAAGGAGCGGGAACAGTTCGGGCGGCCCATCGGGAGCTTCCAGGCCATCACCCATATGCTGGTCGAAATGGCTACTGAGCTGGAAGCCGCAAGGAGGCTTGCCTACTATGCGGCTTGGAAACAAACCCAGGACATGGAATGCGTCAAGGAAACCAGCATGAGTAAATATTATTGTGCCGAGGTGGCAAAAAAAATCGCCCTTCAGGGGGTCCAGATCCTGGGGGGATACGGATACACAATGGAATACGACGCACAGAGATTCCTGCGCGACGTACTGATTCTTTCCATCGGAGGGGGAACCACCCAGATTCAGAAGAATATCATCGGAAAGCAGTTGGGATTGTAAGTATCAGGGCCGTTTGAGTCTCAAGCACCTATGGCAAGCAGGGCTAGCAATCTCCCCCGCGCTGAGAAATGGTTCCCAAGGTTCAAGAGATCAAGTTTTCACAGCTTTATAAAAAGAAGGTGTCAAAAGGAGTTCATTATGAGTCTATTGAAAGGGAAGGTAGCCATTGTCGGCATCGGGGAGGTCCCCACGGGGAGATTTCCCGAAACAGCCGCCATTTACCATGCCATTGAATCGGCCAAGCTGGCTATCCGGGACGCGGGAATCCACAAAGACGAAATCGACTTCTGCATGCCAACGGCGTCCCTTTTCAGCCCCCAATTCAACACGGAACTGGTCACCTGCCGTGTGGTGGAAGAATTGGGACTCAAGAACTGCAAGAAAAACTGTCAGGTCTTTTCCGGGGGTTCCAGCAGCAGCTGCGGGCTCCAGATGGCGGGAAGCCTCATCACCAGCGGTGTGGCCCGGACCGTGCTTTTTGTGCATTCCGACCGCTTGGGAACCGGTGTGACGGCTCAGGGAGGCATTGATCTCTTCTCCACTGCAGGAATTTCAGCGGAATGGGAGGTCCCCTTCGGCCAGCATTACTCTTCCATTGCGGCCCTGTCCACCACCCGCTACAAATACGAGACCGGATGCAGTGATGAACAGCTGGCATCTGTGTGCGTCTCCAACCGCAAGTGGGCTGAGATGAACCCCAACGCCTTTTTCAGGAAACCGCTGACCATTGAGGAGGTGATGGCCTCCAAGATGCTTTCCACCCCTCTCAGGGCCAAGATGTCTAATATGCTCTTTGACGGAGGGGCAGCATTTATTCTGACATCCGCTGAACGTGCGAAAGATCTTCCGAACAGGCCCGTCTATATTTTGGGCGAGAGCGGTGTTGTGACTCACTTCGTCTATTCTCAGGAACCGGATGTAAGCCGCTTCGGCTGGGCGAAGGCGGCCAAAGAGGCCTTTGAAGAGGCGGATCTCACACCCAAAGATGTGGACGTGGCAGAAATCTATGACTCCTATCCCATATATCAGCTAATCGGCTTTGAAGAACTCGGATTCTGTGAACGGGGGGAGGGCGGGGAGATGTTCATGAAAGGGGATACCTGGCCAGGCGGGAAAATCCCAACCACAACGGATGGAGGCATGCTATCCAAAGGACACATTGGGGCTGGTGGTGCTGTTTCTCTCTTGGTAGAAGCGGCCAGACAGCTCATGGGGAAGGCCGGAAAAAGGCAGGTGGAAGGCGCCAAGATTGCTGTGGAGACTGCCACAGGAGGCACTTACATGGATGCACAGGTTACCATTCTTGGCACTGAAATTCCATAAGGAGGAGGCAAAAATGGACAAAGCTACAAAACCCATTCCAATAGTCAATCCGTGGGCAAGACCTTTCTGGGATGCGGCCAGGGAAGGGCGATTAATTATTCAAAAATGCAAAGAGTGCAACAAGAATATTTTTTATCCAAGGATTGCCTGCCCATACTGTTTTTCAGATGGACTGGAATGGGTGGAGGCCTCAGGCAAGGGAACCATCTACTCTTTCACCGTGGTGGAGAACAATGCCCCGTCGGCCTTCATACAGGACATGCCTTACGTGGTGGCCATTGTGAAGCTGGAGGAAGGGGTTCAGATGTTGAGCAACATCGTGGGATGTGACACGCGTGAACTGAAATGCGATACACCGGTGGAGGTGACATTCGAGAAACTGAACGATGAATTTACCCTTCCCAAATTCAGGCCGGTGAAAGATTAGACCACGATTTTACAAACACAGGGAAACCGGTTTTGGTGAAACGGTGATTCCGTTTTCGTAAAGACAGAAGCGGGGAACCAAGGAGGATTTGGCCACAAGGGATCAAACACGGCAAAGAGATAGGGCTGCTTTTTTCGTGCCTTGATGCATTTGTGCCATGGGACATTTTGCAACAAAAAAATGGTAAAGAGGGAGAGAATGGAACACAGCAAATACGGAGATGATTTTAACATTGGGGATATTTACACGACTGCTGCCATTACCATGACCGAGACCCACGTGGTGAGTTGGGCAGGTCTCACGATGGACTTTTATCCCCTCCACATGGACAAGGAATATGCGGCGAAAACCCAGTTCGGAGAGCGGCTGGTGCACGGTCCCCTGATCTTCGCAATGGCTGTTGGGCTTGTGAGCAGCGCGGGATTTGCCGGAGATGCCGCGGTTGCGTGGCTCGGTGTGGACAACATGAAGATGCTTGCTCCTGTTAAAATAGGGGATACTATAACGGTTCTTGTTGAGGTTATTGAAAAACAACCGACTAGCAAATCGGGCAAAGGTATACAGATCTGGCGGTATACTGTCAAAAACCAGAAGAAAGAGGACGTTATGGTTTTTGATTATAAAATGATGTTTCATATGCGTGGGTAAGAAAGAAGTGGGGAGAGAATTCAGTGCATATGGATTATATCTTAGGGACATCTGCACACGAATATCTTACACAGGGAGTTGAATAAATGAAAAAGCGGGTGAAGGATGTTTACGTGATCGGATCTTACAGCACCCAGTTCAAGAAATGGATCGATAAATCCATGAAAGAGTTGACCAGGGACACCTATCTCGGCGTGTTGGCAGATGCTGCTATGAAGGACGGGCGGGACATAGAGTTTGCATGGTTTGGGAACTGCGCTATGGGAAACCTATGGGGCCAGGATATTGTCCGCGGACACGTATGTATGTCACCGTTGGTTGAAGACGGACTGTTCCCTGAGAGAGTTCCGTTGATCAATGTAGAGGGCGCATGCGCCACCGCTTCGATGGCTTTTCATGGAGCGTGGAAAGATATCCTGAGCGGGCAGTGTGATGTGTCCCTGGCCATGGGGGTGGACAAATTCTACCATGAAGACCTGGTAAGGGTCCTGAACGCCTATGAACATGGCATTGACCGTTTAGACAAAGAGAGGCTTGTCCAGGAATATGAGGAGGTGGCAAGGGAGTGCGGCAGAACTTTTAAACTGGGAAACAACCGAACCATCTTTATGGATACCTATGCCATGCAGGCGTGCTGGCACATGTGGAAATGGGGAACCACCCAAGAGCAAATAGCTGTCGCTGCATCCAAGAACCACCACAACGGATCTCTAAACCCCAAGGCTCAATATCAGTTTGAAGTCCCCATTGAGAAGGTGCTGGAAGACTATTTGGTCAGCTATCCGCTCACCCGATCCATGTGCGCTCCCATCGGAGACGGAGGTGCGGCTGCCATCCTATGTTCCGAAGACTACTTCAAGGAACTGCCCCAAGAGGTGAAAGAGAGGGCTGTCAATATTTCGGCCAGCGTGTTGTCTTCAGGGAAACATAGGAAAATTGCCGAGCCCAGCCTGAGTAAATGGGCTGCAGACAGGGCCTACAAAATGGCAGACATCGCTCCCGAAGATATCGACGTGGCTGAAGTACACGATGCAACCTCCTTCTGTGAGATTTACCAGGCTGAAATGCTGGGCTTCTGTCCGGTCGGTGAGGGCGGCAGATTTATGCAGTCTGGTGCGACGAAGATTGACGGTTCCATACCCATCAATACATCGGGGGGACTCGTGTCCAAAGGGCATCCGGTGGGGTCCACCGGCCTGTCCATGATTTACGAGATCGTAACCCAGTTGAGGGGAGAGGCCGGACCACGTCAGGTTCCCAATGCCGAGATCGGTCTCACCGAAAATGGGGGCGGGGTCGTATCCACCGAAGAATATGCATGCAGCATAACTATCCTGCAGAAACCATAACCCGGACGAGTGGATCATAGTGAAAGAAACTCTTTGAAACCGTATCCCTTCGCCATAAAGACAGGAGGATGAAAAATGATCAGCATGACCATCGGTGACTATTACGATCGGTGTGTAGATTTTTTTGGGGAACATATCGCCCTGACCTTCAACGATCGAGTCTACACCTATGAAGAGATGGGTGAGAAGGCCAACTGTTTATTGAATGCCCTTCAGCAGTTGGGGTTGAAAAAAGGGGACAAGATCGCTTTTCTCATGGCCAACTGTCCAGAGTATGTGTTTTGCGAATATGCTGTGGCCAAAGGGGGATATATCCGGGTGCCCCTAGCCGTGCTCCTCGGGTCCGGCGACCACATCTACATGATGAACCAGGCCGAGTGCACTACGCTCATCTATCACGAAAAGCTGGCCCGGAATGTTCGGGAAATGATGCCTCATCTGGAGACTGTAGAGCGATTTATCTGCGTGGCCGAAGACCCTTCCACGGTAATGGAAGGGCATATGGATCTCAAGACCCTGATAAGCGAACATCTGCCCGAACCTGAACCAGTTGCAGTTGACCCGGAAGACCTGGTGGGTATCTACTATACGGGTGGAACCACAGGAAAGCCCAAGGGTGTCATGCTGTCCCACCGGGCGTGGGTATACACCATCCTCATTGAGATGCTCGAGATGGGGTTTGGATGGGAGGAGGTCTTCCTCTATCCCACACCCCTCACCCATGCCGGCGGCTGTCTCATGCTTCCGGTCCTGTTGCGGAAAGGCCGTTGCGTGATTATCGACCATTTCGATCCAAAGGTATTTCTGGAGACCATTGATAAGGAAAAGGTTACCATGTCCTTCCTGGTGCCTACTATGATTTATGTGCTTCTGGATTATCCCGAACTCAGAAAATACGATCTGAGCAGCCTGAGGAATATTATTTATGGTGCCTCGGCCATTGCGCCGGAACGGTTGAAACAGGCTCTCAATACATTTGGACCCATCTTCACCCAGCTTTTCGGGCAGACCGAAGCGCCCATGATGATAAGCGTTCTTTCCAGGGAAGAACATGTAATCGATGACCCCGAAAGAGAGATGCGGATTTTCAGCTCTGCGGGCAGGCCCACCTTTCACGCAGAGATCAAGCTCCTCGATGAAGAGGGCCAGGAGGTGAAGCGGGGAGAGGCTGGA
>Ga0307445_10000173_pt1 | contig 31726 bp, 31 predicted proteins | sample SalMarSW160330MG_FD_202147 | JGI IMG/M metagenome (GOLD analysis project Ga0307445, IMG submission 202147) | Salt marsh sediment microbial communities from the Plum Island Ecosystem LTER, Massachusetts, United States - SW1603-30 | ecosystem: Environmental > Aquatic > Marine > Intertidal zone >... | reverse complement strand
TCATATCCAAAAACTGTTGGATTTATGATGATTTCATTTGTCATGTTCATATCTCCTCCAATATAGTTGATATTCCATCTGTAGCAGTAATCAACCACTCCTTCTATTAATTCTTTAAATGATTTAACATCAAGATTAGGAGGTAATCCAATTGAAATGAAAACACCAATGGGATGAACTCCCTTTACAACTAAATCACTGATATTCATCAAAATAGATTTGCGACCCATTTGATAAAAAGTCATTTCACTTGGTGCATCAGTTGTTGAAACAAACATATCAGAATTGAAGACTAAGATGTTATCGGGAAAATAATTGTCAAATTTGTAAAAAAAAGAATCATCCTTTAGGAGATGGGTACCTGTTTTTTGAAAAATGATATCCTCTATAATTAAAATTAGGTTTTTTTCACCGATTTCCTTTAGTTTGCTAGAATTTGACATGGAAAAATTTTATAATTGTTTTATATTATATTTATTAAACAAATCTTGTGCCTCTGTGGCTTAGCGGTATAGCAACATTCTCATCTTTTTATATGGGGATGCTAAAGATTCGTAATCTGTAGATCGGGGGTTCAAAAACTACGTGAAACGTCTTCCGGATTGAATAATTCCCCCCAGGGGCTCTATATCTCTTCAGCTATAAGATATTTTTTTATCATCTGTAGTGCTAGCATTCTAAAAGCATCATTAATACTTTCACCAGTTTTCGCGGATGTCTCAATGTAAGGAATTCCAAGTTTTTCAGCTTTTTTTTCCCCATCATCTCTGGAAATTACTCTTTTATCTTCTAAATCAATCTTATTCCCTACTAAAATAAGTGATATGTTAGGGGAAGCAGAAAGGATTTCTTTATGCCAATTTTCAATATTCTGAAATGATAGTGGATTAGTGACATCGAATGCTAAGATACCTGCTTCAGCATTTGATAAATATGACTGTCTAACTTTCTTAAATTGGGCCTGTCCCGCGAGATCCCAGAGTACAAATCGAACAATGCTTTCTAATCCATCAAATTCGCATTCTTTCTTCATTATTGAAGTTCCAATAGTTGATTTATAATCTTTTGCGAAGGTGTTTTCGACAAAACGATGAACCATAGATGTTTTGCCAACAGCTCCGTCACCTCCAAGGATTAATTTGAAAGCATATTCTCCAGATTGTACTTTTATTTTTTGGAGTTGATTTACTTTTTTTTGAATATTTTGAACTTTTTTTTCAGAAATTAATTTTGGTATGACAGGACTTACGGTTCTTCCATCAAAAATTCGAGCAATCTTTTCTGCGGCTAAATAAGCATATGGGAAGACTGGATCAACTCCAGCGATTGCATCCAATATAGTAACTAATACAGCCTCAGGACCAGCTTCACAAAAAATCAATCTATATTCTTCAGTATCGAATGTTCCTGTACCAAATGAGCCAGAACTAAATTCTTTTGTGATCCTTGTCAAAACAGGCTCAACTAGAGCAGTTACTCCACTAACTATTTCCTCATCTAATTGATTTTCTGACGAGCTAAAAATTCTATCGATAATTAATCCCTCTCGATTGACTATAATAACAGCTATTAAATTTTCTCCAATACTTTGCATGTACCATTTTAATAATGCTTGTAATTTTTTTGTATCGACTGACATGAGTGCACAAATCTTCTCTAAATATAATAGTAATTAAAATTACATAATAAAAAGCTTTATTTAAAATATATACATATTACCTAAAAAATGCTCAGAGTCCTGCTATAAAGATGATTAAATCGAGGTTATAAGTTTAATTTTTGTTCTTAAAATTTGGTTTTCTCTTCTCAATAAATGCATCTAATCCTTCCAGAAAATCCCTAGTTCCTGCACATATCTCAATATTTTTAGCCTCTTCTTCTAAATGTGTTTCGAGATCATTGCGGTATGACTTTTGGATTAAAATCTTACTTGCTTGATAAGCTTTAATAGGTCCTTTACTCAACTGTAATGCTATTTTCTTTACCTCTTCAATAAAGTTTTCATTTAAGGATAATCTCTTATTTACTAATCCATAATGTTGGGCTTCTTGGGATGTCAAAATACGATTCAACAATATCATTTCTGATGCTAGTGAATATCCAACAATTTTAGGTAAATGAAAAGAGGTAGAACTATCAGGAGAAAGCCCTATTCCCGTAAAAGCAGCCCCAAATGTTGCTTTTTCATTACAATATCTTAAATCACATGAACACGCATAACCTAAAGCCGCTCCAAAACAGGGTCCATTGATAGCAGCTATAATAGGAATTTTTGCCTTCTTAATTAATTGAACCCCTTCATGTAATTTTGCCGCCATTTTCGCCATTGATTCGATAGGATCTGCATATTCTTTAAACTCAATAATATCTCCTCCCACACTAAACGCTTTTCCCTTTCCTGTAATTATTACACAACTGATGGAATTCTCTTTTAATAATGTTCTTAACGAATCACAAAACTCATTAATAAGCGCGTAATTAAATGCATTCAAATTATTAGGGCGATTAAAGGATAAAATTACATATCTCATCCCTTTAACATGTTCTACTTCAATGTATTTATTTTCTATCATAACTTATCCTCAAAATAATATTATTTTAAATATTTTTTATCTTTAAAAAAAGGTTTTTAAAATTTCTCTTATTTTATGAAATTAATCTTGATTTTTAAAAATATAAAATCTTGATTATAATGATTTTTTCCATCTATGGTTGTTTCATTTCAATTTAACGGAGTATGTGATGCATTGCCACTAAAGGATTCAAAACAATCATAGCAACGTTTGATAAAATCTGATAGATCTTAGCAGGAGTCGCCAAGCCTGGTCAAACCAGAGATTTGACCTCTGGAGATCAAAGGTGCTAGACTGAGGTTCTAGTCTCATAGGAGTTCGAGGGTTCGAATCCCTCCTCCTGCATTTTTGTCCATTATTTATGTACATTTTTATTTTCTTTATTGTTGTTGAAAAATAAAAGTTAGATTTAATAGTTGACTATCACATTAGTATTCAAAATAAGACTTATCTTTTAAAATTAAATTACTTTATAAACAATGACTTTAATATTAGATGATCCCGTAGCAACCATTAATCATGTAAACTCCTTGGCATTTAATAGATCTAGCGGTTCAGAGGGTGAAACAAAAGCAGTTTTTTATATTCGCGATCAGTTAAATAAAGATGATATTGATCATCATTTTGAATATTTTACATATATGGGACCAAGAAAAGTATTAATGAGACTTGTATATATAGTTATCTTTATTTATCTAATAATTTTTAAATTATTAATTGTCATTGCTCTTTACTTTTCTATAAAATATTTATTTGCTACTACTCGAAACTATTCATTGATAAAGGCAGAAAGTTCAAAAAATTTGATAACGATAATACCAGCAAATTTTCGAAGAAAAAAAAATCCCGTTGTAATACTCACGGCTCATTACGATTCATTTTCATCTAATCTTCCATATAGACTTCAGAATTCCTTGTTTTTTATTTTTAAGATGGTAATAATTCCATATTTTATGATCAAATTAATCTTCTCACTCTGGGTGCTCACGGATTTTAATATGTTTGTATTTCAGTCGGATTTCATTTATATGTCATCTATAATAGAATTTTTCATCTTTTTCTTAATTTTCTTACTGATCTATAATACTAAAAGATCAATGGGTGCTATTGATAATGCAAGTGGGGTTTCTATATTACTTGAAATGGCTAAAAAATTAAATGAGACTCCTTTAGATAATATGAATGTTATTATAATTTTCACAGGAGCAGAAGAATGGGGATTAATTGGAGCAAAAAGGTTTTGTAACCGAAATCGAAAATCATTATTAGATAAATATGATCTTGATAAATCCCTCAATATAAATTTTGATATGGTTGGTACATACATTGGTTTACTCAACAAAACAGGCTTATTCCACAAAAAGGTTCTCAATCAAACACTTAATGAAATTATTGAGGATACCGCAACAAATTTAGGAATATCAATAATTAAACACGATCAATTGATTACTTCAAAAACTGACCATAAGATCTTTCTAAAATTTGCAAAAAAAACCAAATCAGATTTTCAAGTTGCTTGTTTTCACTCTGCTAAGGATGTAAAGTACATCCATTCTGCAAAAGACACCCCCGATAAATGCAATGTTCAAAATTTAAATAATGCTTTAAAAATTAGTTTGGAAACCTTACGTAAAATCGATTCAATATCATCTACATCAAAAAAAATCTGATAATTTTTGTTGTTTTATTTTTGGATTATTAGTTAAACTTTCTACATATTGTTCGATTAATTCCATTCTTTGAATGGTATAATGATCAAGATCGAAATCTTTGCATAGTTTTTGAGCTCTGGGAATATATTTTTCTATACCTCCACTATTTACAGTAAGGATCACTTTTTTACCACACTTTGGACATTTTCCGTTATTAGATATTGGAGGTCGCCGAAACTTTTCATTACATTTAACACATCTAAACTCTTGGACTGAAAATTTACGTAAATTTCCCAATATATCTGGATTGAAATGCGTTGATAGTATTTTTTCAGCAACTTTCTTTGCATCAACAGCTTTAATAATTTTTGCAAGGTGTAATTGAGCATCAATCTTATCTTCCATATTTTCATGAGTTTTATATGCTGTGATCAATGGACCTTCATTAATATCATCCGTGGGAATATTATATCCCAGATCTTCATATTGTTTTTCTGTACCTAATCTATGCTTCACCAAGCTCATAATATCTTCAATTTCTTGAGGTGATGCAAACTCTTGAGTTGCTTCATAGAATGCTAAAGGATAATCGTATAATGTATCGATGTTATGTGCTTCCCCATCAATTTCATTCGGATCCAATTTAGTAGAAATTACTAACGTTGCATCCATTCTTCCCCCAATCTTACTAGGTAAGTAATATCTGGAAAAATTTAATAATGGATCAAGTAAAAGCATTATACCATCTTCGTCACCATCGCAGTTACGACGCTTCGCTGCGTGCCAATAGGGATGAGCATAAATAGACCTTGCTGGTGAAGTACCAATTATTCTCCCAATGATACCTGCACTGGTATGAGGGGCTAAACCAACAACTAAATGGCCAATTAAATCATCTATTTCAGAAACATTATAAAATCGTTTTAATTTATAAAAATTTTCAAGCTCATCATCTAAAAATTTTGCAAGTCGTATAAAGTATTTAGCGCAATCCTCCGATAACAAAATATCTTGAACTTTTAATTCAACCACTTGGTCAGTTTCTACTAATGGATGACCTTGATAATCATATTCATATCCTAACTCCTTAAGCTTTTTGATAGATGTGCCAATCTCTTTAGGTTTAAAATGGGTTAATGGTATATCAGTAGCATCATATCGTATTTCTGCCGTTTTATATACTAATAAACCATTCTTTGCTCTTAATATCCCTTTTTCGATAGGTTCAGGAAGTTTAAATTGATTGGTTAATCCAAAAATTCCTTTAAATTTTCTAGGTAAAGTTAATCCTAATGATAAGAGAGCAGAATTGATATAATTTTTAAAGTTAAGAGTTGCTTCATTTGAAAAGCTTAATGATTGACCACATTGAGAGCATTTGTCACTATTCTTAGGATATGTCTTTTTACATTTCACACAAATCTTTTGTATTTCGGTATGACTTCCACATTTTGGACACTTATTGAATAAAGAAACAGAATGACAGATGGGACATTTTTTTCTACCAACATCAATTTTAATTTTTTCAAGCTCGATAGCTTTCTCAACTAATCGTTGATTTCCCACGCTATCACTTAACGGAAACAATGAATGAACTCCCTTCATAGATTTTCGTTCAGATTTTTCGGGACGTCCCATTCTAGTCCCCATATAATAAGGAGCTTTATTTCGTATTTCAAGGCCTGATCTAAGCTTAAAATAAGAAAAACTATCACTACACTCTTCCAAGGATGTTTGATCTGGATTTAAAAGATCAAAAATAAATTGAAAAATATAATTCTTAGCTCTACTAAATTCAATAACTCCATCCTTAACCAAATGAACAACAAAAGCTTTTTCTAAAACTTCTTTAATTTTTGGGTCGTTTTTTAAATAAATTTTGTTTGCCGTCTCATCAAAACCTTCCCGCATAGCTGTTCGAAGTAGTTTTAAATCAATAATAGAAACATTACCCCAATAGTCAGTGTAAAATGGGTGTAAAGGGATTTTTAAATCACGTGATAATTTTATTGCCTCCTCTGCTGAAGGAAGATTGTTGAACGGGTCTTGTATGAAAGAATTTAGTTTTTGAGATTTATTTTCTTCTTTTAGGAGTACATTTTTTAATTCTAATGCCCACCATTCTTCAACATAACCCGATGGGATTAATTTATGGTTATTTTCCGCGAATTCTCCAAAACCGAACAATATATCCCCTAAAAAAAGAATGCTTTCAACTTCTGGAAAAACACGCATTGCTTTTTCCTTAGTTTTAACTTTAATGACACTTCCATCTTTCAATTTCACTATTGGAGGCTCAATTGAGTTTACAGGGCAAATGCTTGCGCTCTTTCCTGGTCGCTCTATTCTTAATTGGGTACCAATTGCTACAAAATTATCCAATAATGTCATAGTTGCAGGATGCATACCTGCAGCTGCAAGACCCGTATTTCTAGATCTACCATAGCGAATTCGATGCCCTCCAATACGAGAGGGATAACTGAAAACAGGTCTTCCAGCTATAATATCTGAAACATATTTAGAATTAGGAGGTATTTCGTTTTGATTAGTAATTTCTTTTTTATCAGAATCTTCTATCCTTTGAGCAATTTTTTTCAAAGAATTTAACCATTCCCATCCTTCTAGGCTCATACTCGTGGCAATTTTCATTAATTTTGGTGCTTTCAGAAGGATACCATCATTCAAGACTAAACACGCACCTCCACGGATTTTATTAGTATCTACTCGGGGAAGATCCCGAAAAGCAGAAACTTCTTCATCTTCGGTTGAATCTCCATTAATCTCAATTGGTAAGTGCTCAACAGCAAATCGTATTTCATCATTTGATGAAGGGTATTGAAGATGGACTCTACGATCATATAATTTAACTTCTTCTACATACCGCCCAATCTCTGCTTCAGTAGCCTCATACTTAGGAATATTAGACTTTTTTCGCACATAATCTGCAATTAGAACGCATAAAGCAGCTGTTGTACCTCCTGCAGCTCGAATTGGTCCAGCAAAAAAGAGAGACAGATAAGATTTTCCATTATTATCTTTTCTAATTTTAATCTTAGATATTCCTTCAAGCGGAGCACTTACAACCCCCATTGTCTTTATTGCTAATCCTACTCTAATCGCACGTTCCACTCTTTCATCTAAGGATTCAATATTTCCGATTTTTTTTTCTAAAATATCAGAAACTACTTGAAAGACAATCTCATCATCTGATTTCCCCGTATTTTTTAATTTTCGGATCAAACCACCAACACCTTCAGGACCTACAAGCTTTTCGACTCTTCCAGCCAAATCTTTTGCTTGTGGTGATTCTACAAAAGTTTCGGGATCTAAACCTTTCTGGCGGGCATCTTCAGCAATTTTATAACAATGATCTACATGTTGCTGAATTATTGCAAAATATTCTTGCATCTTTTTACTTGCATCTGACATAATGGTATGATATTGCTATGAAATGAATCCAATAAACAAAATTAATTATGATTATATTGTATTAATAAATCTTGAAAAAATAAATGAAATTATTAATAGGATAATTCGAAACTTTCTTTAATAACCAAATGAGATGGCTGATTTTTAAATAAATCGATTGAAATGACACACTCTCTTAAATTATAAGATGAGATGTTTGTTCTTTAATAATAAACAATATAATTATTCATAGCAATAGATATTATAATTTCTATCTCGAGAGATTAAATATTGGATCAAGAGTATCTGTCACAAAAGAAGGTATTGGTAAATAGATTAGCAAATTCTGGCATAAATATTTCTCCCAAATCTATAGAGATCATTATGAAATTGGAAAACCCGTTGATTAAAACTAATACAATAATACAAGATATGAATAATATTCCCACGTTTAACGGACATCTTACTATAGATGTAATGCAAAAAGTTTCAAATGAAGAAATTCAAAACGTGCTAAAAAGAGAGAATCTAAAATTAAATATAAATGATAGAGCTAATTTAAATGAAAATAATATGACTAATAATCAAGTAGATATTCAAACTCCAATTCTAAACGAAGTTTCAAATTCAATAAACACTCAAAATGCTATTAGTATTCCTAAAGCAAAAATAACTAAATCAATAGTTATTGATTCTCCTCCTGCAATAAAACAACAATTAAAAATCAAACAATTTGATTCTGCAAAATCATCACTTTCATTTAATCCCATAGCGAAAAATTATGAATTTGAAGATAAGATTTTAAAAGATCCAAATGGTAAATTGTTTACAAATGGATCTTTCGATGATTTCTATGAGATGACTGTAGATAAATACAATTCATTGCGTGAATTGATGAGAAATCGAACTGAAGTACTATCAGCAACTAATATTGAAAAAATAATCAGATTATCTAACAATGCTGAAGTATCTACAATGGGATTGGTCAAAAATATACGAATAACAAAAAACAAAAATTATCTTTTATTATTAGAAGATTTAACAGGAGAAATTAATGTATTAATCAAGAAAAATAATGATGATCTCAGTCAATTGAAAAGAGCTGAACGGATCATCAATGACCAAATGATATATGTGGAAGGGGTATATAATCCAAGTGATTCTAAAAGCAAGGGGATAATATTTGCAAATAATTTCACGAAAATTGATATTCCTACTAATTTTCAACCTAATAAAGCTACTGAACCTCTTGCTGTTGGCTTAATCTCTGATACTCACATAGGAAGTAAGGAATTTGAAGAAGCAGTATTCCATAAGTTCATCCAATTCTTAAATGGAAAAGTTGGGAATAATAAAATAAGAACATTAGCAGGAAAAATTAAATACTTGATTATTAACGGAGATTTAGTTGATGGAATAGGTGTATATCCCAATCAGAATGAAGATCTTCTCATATCAGATATTTATAAACAATACGATAAAGCTACAGAATTTATTGAGGAAATACCTGAATATATTAAGATTTTCTATGTATCTGGTAATCACGAACCCGTGAGAAATGCTATCGCAAGACCCGCCGTTCCTAAAAAATATTGCAAGGGTTTAGTAGATTTAGGAGTAAAATGTTTAGGCAATCCTTCTTTAATTAGTACACATGGTGTTCAAACCCTTATTTTTCATGGGGAAAGTATGCATGATTTAAATATGTCCGTTCCTGATTTAGATATAAAAAATCCAACTGAAACGATGAAAGAATTGCTCATTTGTAGGCATCTCGCCCCTATATATGGTGGAAAGACTCAAATTGCACCCACAAGTAAGGATTGGCTTGTAATCGACACGATTCCCGATATTTTTCATACAGGACATCTTCATATCAATGGATTTAGTCGTTATCGAAATGTTAACTTAATCAACTCAGGATGCTTTCAAGCACAAACAGATTTTATGCGAAGTTTTGGTATAGATCCAACAATAGGAATAGTACCTATTATTGAATTAGATTCACTAAAATCTAATATATTAGATTTTAAAAAGCAAGTATAATTAAGATTTATTATGGATTTAACAATTCCCCGTAAAAATCTTTCAGATATGATAATATATATCTGGAAAATCATTGGATTATCTTCAATATCATTAAATGATCTCCTTTTTAGACTTTCATTTGAATTATTTTTATTTGAACCAAAAGAGGCAAAAGAATTTGTTGAAACTGCAATCTCTAAAAATTTTGTAATCTCAGATGGAGATAATCTCAAATTATCAAGGGAATTAAATCAAGAATTAACTACGTGGCAATTAAAACGAAAAGAAGAAATATCTGAAAGAATAACCTCCTCTGAAAAGATTAAAGATTTAAAATTTGAAAAAAGAAATCTACTAAAAGATTCTAATCAATTTAAAGATCTATTTAAAATATTCGTGGATGAGATTACAGCGGGAAGATCTGCTTCTATATTGCATTCTGATATAAAAATTCTCAAATTTGATGATAAAACTGGAATGCTAAAAGCTACTGTAAAAGGATCTCAAGAAAATCATTACACCATCGAGATAAATATTAAGCTAAAAACATTAAAACATGATTGTTTTGATTTTCAAACAAAAAAAATCAAATCTAAAAAATTTTGCAAGCATTTGGCTAGATTATTTTTACTTTTAAAGGAACAAGATGAATCTTTAGTTATTTATTTCCTAAAAGAAATTGGAAATGATATTAATAACTGGCAATTTATTAGTTAAACTAACTTTTTAAAAACGTTATTTTTGATCCTCACTTTATCAGTTTGTAATAATATCGGCTTATAATTTAACAAATCAGCCATAGATATATGTTTTACTTGAGTCAATACTTTTTCTATCAATGAGATATCTATGTCTAATGTAATAATTTTAGTTCTTCCATAATGACCCATCGATCTTGTAGTGGCTGTGATAATACCTGCTAAGGCAAGTTCATTTATGTAATCTGATATTCTTCTTTTAGTTAATAATTTTGTATTGGTTAGCTTATTTGTTAGTTCTAAGTGGATTTCATATATATCACCTGAAGTGATTATAGTTTCTTTTGAAAACTTTCTCATTAAGTAAATGGCGGTGAGTGTTAATTGAGATTGTAAGGGCATCCCTAAAATATATTCAACCACATTATCTTTCTCGATATCTTGTTGAGCTTTGTTTACATCAGATTCAGAGATGAATGCTCTCTGATTTCTCTCTGAATTTTCTCCTGCTTTTCTTAATAATTGAAGAGCTTTACGCGAATCACCATGTTCCTTAGCAGCTAAGCCCGCACATAATTTTATCACTCCTTCATTGATAATACCCTCCTGAAATGCAACTTTCGCTCGGTTCTCGAGAATATCTGATAATTCATTTGCATTATATGGATGAAATACCAATTCTTCTTGTCCCAAACTAGATTTTACTCGTGGATCTAAATATTCTTTAAATTTCAATTTATTTGAAATTCCAATGACGTTAGCTCTACAAACATCTAAATTTTCATTCAATCTGGTCAGATCATAAAGAATTTCATTCCCCCCCTTCTTTTCAATAAGAATGTCTATCTCATCCAAGACAAGAAAACAAACATTTGATTTTATGCATAAATCGAGTAAACCTAATAGCTTCTTAAAAATTATATCTTTGGGTAAACCTGTAGGAGGTATTTTTTCTTTTCCTGAGATAGTATTATATATATGTGCTAAGATTCGATAAGGTGTTGAAACAACATTACAATTTATATATATCCACCAAGGTGGATTCGAATCACAATGTTGTGCTAACTTCTGACTAACATATCTTATTGTAGCCGTTTTACCCGTACCTGTCATCCCATAGCATAAGAAATTTGGAGGAACATCTCCTTTCAATGCACACGCAGTAAGTCCTGCTATCTGTTCAATCTCAGCATCTCTATGTGGTAATTCATCTGGTATGAATGAGGGTTCGAGTGCTTCCCGATTTCTGAAAATTTTAGGACCATTAATGTAATTTTTATAAAATTGATCAATGTTAAAATTATAACTTTCTTTATTATTTGGATTAGTCAACACTCATATCATTCCTTTTATGTATATATTTTAGATGATTAGTAAAAAAATTCCAATCGAAATTATCATATTTCCAATGCAAGGTATGAATACATATAAATCTATGGATCAAAATCATATTAAAGATTTAATAAGACCATCTTGCAACGACCTAATCAATAAAGTAATATATTATTGTCGGGAATATAAAAGATCATTATTAGTTGACCAATATTATTAAACGCCTATTAAAAAGGAAAGTAAAACTTAAAATTTAATTTCGATAAAAAATTATCCATTGTAATTTTACTGATTATACTTGATTGTATAAATGTCTGAATATGATAATAACGATCCTTTAAAAATGAAACACGTCAGAATCGCTTTAATATTAGCACTTGCCTGCGGATTGATGATCTTCTTAGATTTTATCGTTATTTCACTAATTTATTCATGGGCAGATTGGGTAGCAATTTTAGTTTTTAGCATGTTATTTATTGTTCCTGCGTACATTTCTAATGCTGGAATGGTATTTGTGGGTGGCGGAAAACCAATAGACCGTGGAAAATTTTGTAAAGATGGAAGAAGAATATTAGGCGATCACAAAACTATAAATGGACTAGTTAAAGGTCCTCTTTATATCGGAATACCTATCTCAATTGGTATCTTTTTACTTTTTCTCGTTTTATGGCCAGCAATTCAACAAATTCCAATTTCGGTTGAACAGCTAGGAATCTTTAAGGTGTATTCAGATTTAAAATTATATGAATTTTATTTTATTGGTGGTCCCTTTCCAATTGGACTTTTAATGCTATTGATAAGAATTATATTCGTCTCATATGGAGCATCTCTTGGGGATTTAGCAGGATCCTTTATAAAAAGACGTTTAAATTACCCTAGCGGAGCGCCATTCTGGATAGTTGATCAATTAGATTTCGCCTTGGGAGCAATTTTATTCTCGTTAATTCCAGTTCTCATTTTTCCCGGCTTATATATAGCTCCAGATTTGAACCTTATCATCTTTCTAATGATTATCACACCTTCAATTAGTATCATAGCCAATACATTTGCTTACATTATTGGATGGAAGGATGTTCCGTGGTAATCTAAATTCCTACAACCTCACATTTTATGTTTATTGGAAAACCATCATCATTATTAATAATAATATAATTTTCAAATAATTTATTTACCGCTTTGATATATTCCCCTTTACACCCAATGGCAATCCCCCTTTCTACAAAACTTAAAAAACCAACTATTATATCTTTTTTACCAGAATACACATTTCGATAAACTCTTATGTCATGAACGTAAGGATCGGGAAAGAAGTTATACAGGAGTCGTAAAAGTATACTTTCATCACGAATTATTAATATCTTTTTATTTTGGATTTGTCGTCTCATAAGAGGCAAGGAGAGTTTCGTTTTAAAATAATCACGACTATTTACAAAAAAGAAAACGAAATCCCTAATCAAGATGATATTTTTAGGATACACTTTACAACATTGGTAAAAATAATGATGAAGGAGTATTTCTTGATTTGAATATTTTTTTTTAATATTAAGTCTCTGATTTAATAGCGAATCTGTAGAGTCTATAGAATTTATATCCATCATGTATAAGATATTTTTTCAACAATCATTTTAAAGTCCTCTAAGAAAAAAATAAACAATATGCGATCCTATAATATTTAAGCATTAATTTTATAAATCAATAATGAGAATGAAAAGAGAGTGAAAGTTCCAGGATTTGAATACATAGATCACACTGCTGATGTTCAAGTTCGTTGTTATGGATTCTCTATTGAACAAGCATTTGAACAAGCTGCCTATAGTTTGATGAAAACTATTTCCCCTGATTTGCAGAAAATCCAAATTATAGAGAAAAAAGAAATTACAATCAAAGCAGAAGATAAGGAAGCTTTATTGGAAAATTTTTTATCTGAATTTTTATATATTTTTGATGTTGAAGGGTTAATCTTTTCCCAAATAATCATTAAAAAAGTAATAAAAATAGAGAGTGAATATAGATTGATTGCAATTGCCAAAGGAGAGAAATTTGATAAGTTTCGTCATGAAATTGGAATAGAAGTCAAAGCAATTACGTATTCATATATGAATATAGATGAAAAAAGTGATCTTACCGTAATTGATATTGTTTTTGATATTTAATTATCCTTTAACAACTCCTACTGGTACTAAACGAACGATTTTTTCAATAATTCCGAGATCATGACTAACTTGGACAACTTGATCAATATCTTTATAAGCTCCCGGAGCTTCTTCGGCAACTACTTCATTTGAAGCCGCTCTTATCGAAATTCCTTTATTTCCAAGACTATCTGTTAATTGTCTGATATTAGGAAGGTATGTACGTTTCGCTTTGGATCTCGACATCACTCGACCTGATCCATGTGCTGTTGAACCAAATGAGAAATCCATTGCTTTTGGTCTACCAACACAAAGATATGAAGCCGAACCCATGGTACCTGGGATTAATGCGGGCTGCCCAATATATTTATAATCTGAGGGTAAATCTGGATGACCAGGAGGAAAAGCACGTGTGGCTCCCTTCCTATGTACATTTAATAGCATCCTCTTGCCATCTACTTCATGTTCTTCTATTTTAAGAATATTATGAGCCACTCCATATATAAGCGTGAAATCTAAATCCTCTGCACTCTGTTTGAAATGGGATTGAAACGATTCTCTTAACCAATGTGTAATTAATTGCCTATTATTAAACCCAAAATTTGCAGCACAGGCCATTTGGGTTAAATAATCTTCAGCTTCTGGTGTATTAGCAGGTACACAAGCAAGTTCTCTATCTGGAACCTCAATCTTGTATTTTTTCATGGCTTTTTCTATAGTTCTCAACGAATCGGTACATACTTGATGACCTAAAGCTCTCGAACCGGTATGAACCATCACCGTGACTTGATTCTCTTCAAAAATTCCTAATTTATTCGCTACTTCTTTGTTGTAGATCTGGTCTACTTTTTGAATTTCTAAAAAATGATTCCCACTTCCTAAGGATCCTAGTTGTTTTATTCCTCTTTGTTTCGCTTTCTCTGAAACTAAATCTGCATTCGCTTCTTTTAGGAAACCATTTTCCTCACAATGTTTTATATCCTCTTCTAATGCATAACCTTTATCAAGTGCCCATTTTAATCCATTATTTAGGACATCATCTAAATCTGAAAAAGTAATGTTTAATTTGCCTTTTGACCCCAAACCTGAAGGAATGTTCTTAAAAATTGTGTCTAATAATGTTGGAATTTTTTTTTTAACATCTTTCATCATTAAATTCGTTCGTAGTAATCGAACACCACAATTTATATCATACCCAACGCCTCCCGGAGATATCATACCGTCTTCAGCATTGGTCCCTGCAACTCCACCTATGCAAAAACCATAACCTTGATGAGCGTCAGATAAAGCAATAGCATGTTTTTGAATACCATGTAAACAAGCTACATTGCTTATTTGATCAAGAGTTTTATCTTGTTTAATCCTTTCCATGATATACTCATTAGCATATATGTGAACTGGAACACTCATCTCAAATTTTCTTATCGTTCCTTCCACACGCGCCATTAAGGTAGTAGGGGGAATTTCATAAACATTACTAGCAATTTTATTCACATTCATTCTAAAGGAAAAAATATTGCCATTTTCATAAATTTTTTGATTATTAAATTGAAGAATATGATTATAAAAAAAACTGAATTTTATATCTCTGTATCAAAAAAGTAGAAAAATCAAAATGTATAATCATTTGATATCAATAAATTTCAATAAGCCTAAATCATCTAAGTCATCAATAATGACCTCAATCTCAGCTTGTGGAATTCCCGCTTCCTCTGCTATATCTGAAATTGTATGAAATCCATCTGCTAAATGCGCAATCTTGTAAGCATTTTTATCCAAAAAACCTTGAGTAATAACTTGAGTAGGCAACCTTTTTGAAGTCCATTCCGGCTTCTGATGTTGTACAGTGCGTAAATCTTCTTCCGAAACAACTAAACCTTTCTTAGAGATCTCTTTGCTTTTTTTTAAAAAATCTTTTTCATAAATTTTCAAAATTGGAATTTTAAGAGGGACTTCAGCAACCTTACCATTTTGCAATATTTTATCTATGATTGCTTCGAAATCTCTAAACATACGAACATCGCCTGACCAATTGACGATTTTATCACCATACTCTCCTACAAATCTTTCGATTATATCACTCAAGCATTTATGAGTGATTTTTGCATCATCATTCTTATCCGCAGCGGCCGTGCAGAGAATTCCTTCTTTAAATACTAATAACAAGTAAAATATCTGCATATCTATGATTTTTAATTCACCAGATCCCTTGGAGAATTCAACGCTAAAATCCTTTAGTGCGGTTAAAAAACCCGAAACCAAATCTTGGTTAAATTCTATATTTCCATAACTTCGATGGACTAAACATATTCCTGAATATTGGTGTATTAGATATAGGTTATGAAGAACTTTAATCACCTCCTAATTGATTTAAATCGCTCTTACTGCAGAAGCAAGACTTCAATTTATTGTTTTAATATTAATAATATTCCCAATATTTATAATTTCTGAATTAAATATATGGTCGAAAATAAAAAAATTGCTTAAAAATTAAGTTTTTTTATTCGAATAGAGAATATTGAATATTCATCTTATTTAAGGATATATAAAATCAACACATAATTCCTTGCACATTATAAATAATGCACCAAACTCAGTAATTCCTTCAATTTCTCTTTTCTTTCCCAAAATATATTCTCTTATTTCACTTTTTGTTAATCCCGTGTCTTCAATAATTGCCCTTAAGATTTTTTCATTCATTTAATCTTAACATCTTATTAGACGTTGAATTTGGAATGATTTAATATTTAAATTAGATTATTTAAACTCCTATTAAATATTTAATCTGAATTAAAAAAGGATTATAATAATTCAAGCCATTTTTTATCATCTTTTAACTTTTCATATTCAGTAAGATCCCCCAAATCCCCATAGAAGTGATCTTTACTCATTTTAAATACTCGAACTTGCCAGTCAAGGTTCTTTATTCCATATCTTATGGTCTCAGGTATTTCAATTTCACCCCTGGCAGATTTCTTTTGATTTTTTAAAACATCAAATATCTTTTTAGAAAGAATAAATATCCCTGCATTATTTACATTCGTTGAAGAAGTTCCTTTTAGGGGTTTTTCAATAATTTCTGAACAATGTTGATCGTTTATATATATAGCAGCACCTCTATATGGATCATCGACTAAATTTCCTACTATAATGAAATCCGGTTTTTCATTTCTATAGAGTTCAACTACTTTTCTATAAACTTCATATGAGACAAGTGTATCTCCCCATGTTAAGAAAAAGACAGAATTATCAATTAAAGTTTCACATAAAAGAACGGCTTCACCTGTTCCATTTAAATCCCTTTGCTCCATATAATCTATTTTTATATCCCAATTATATCCATCTTGAAAATAATCGATAATTTGCTCCTTACGATAACCAACAACTATGATGAAATCATTAATTCCAGCTCTTTTTATACCTTCAATAATGAACTCTAATATCGGTTTGCCATTAAAAGGTAACATCGTCTTTTGATATTTATCCGTGTAAGGTTTCATTCGTTTTCCAAGTCCAGCGCAAAGTATAATTGCCTTCAAAAATCATTCCCTTTTATGTGTAATTAAATAACTTAAATATCCAAGCTTCTCCACCCGCATTTCTAATAGCTTTTGCGACTTCTTCTTGTTTTTCAGGGCATAGTGCGATCATACATCCTCCTCCTCCAGCGCCCATTTGCTTCGCTCCTAATGCTCCCACATCCTTTGAAGCTTGACATAATTCTTTTATTTTTTGAGTTTCTGCTCTTAGGATTGCTTCTTGTTCTTGTTGAGTATCCATCAATAATCCTAATTTTTGAAAATTTCCCTCTAATAATGCTTTTTTTCCTTCATATACACATTTTTCAATAATTTTAAATGCACGTATCGTCTTAGGATCTTTATTTTTAATTTGATTTTTTATCCTATTTAAAATAGAACTGGCTTTTCTATCTTCAAGAGAATCCCCTATAACCATTGGTAATTCTTTAATTTCTAATGATTCGATTGTTGTATTAGTATCCGTATGGATAAAACTGACTCCTCCATAAGCTATGCTATATTGATCCATTCTCCCGCATTGGATTCCTAATTCGTGGTTTTCTCCCCAGAAAGCAAGCTCAGCGATATCTTTATCTCCTAATCCCAAATCATATGCCAAATTCATTACTCTTAGGAATCCTACTGATATAGCAGCAGAGGTTGATAAACCTCGACCAATAGGAATATCTGAATTTACTTCCAAATAATATCCCGTATTAATTTTTTTTTTTAACTTTTCATATAAAACACTCCAATAAGAAAGATCATTATTTCGGGGAGGAATATCTCCTAATTGAAATTGTACTTTTTCTTTAGTATTATGACTATAAAACGTTATAGATGAGTCGTCACATTTTTTAAAGTTAAAGTCCATCATTAAATCGATTGTTGCTGCAATCACTGGTTTCTCCAGTAAATCAACTTTATCTCCTAATATACAAATGCGACCGGGTATCGAAATAGAGAATTCATCTAACACTTTTTTATTCACATCTCAAGAATTTTTTGTGATTTGAGAAGCTTTTTCTTAGGATTAGATAACTTTTATTTAGAAAAAAAAGTTTGTATTTAAACATTCATTACCAATGATAAATCAATGCACTTATCAAGGGTGAAAAAATATTAAATATTGTGTATTTTTTGTGACGGTCCCAAATATTGAAGAAGGGACTAGTATCTCCAAAATTTTAGTAGAAGAAAAGTTAGCTGCATGCGTGAGTCTTGTACCAAATATCATTTCTACATATTGGTGGAAAAATCAGATTGATGTTGAGAAAGAACAATTACTGATCATAAAAACAATTGAAGAAAAAAGCAACCAAGTCATTCAAAAGGTCCGTGAAATACATAGCTATGAAAATCCCGAATGTATAAGGATACCAATAACAAAAGGCTCAACCCAATATTTACAGTGGATTGCTGATGTCGTAAGTTATAATAAGGAGTAAAAGTTATGGATTTTGATATTTTTCGTGTTGATTGGATACTTGTTAGCTCTGTTAGTATAATTTTTTTAATAATTTTTTTAATTTTGGTTAAAATCTATAAAATATTGACACGATGGAGGTATAAATTAGCTAATGAAGATATCTCCATATCATCTTATAAATCAATCGAAAGAAAGGATGAGTTTAATATTAAGGTTTGTTTATGGAACTATGCAATTAATAATAAACTCTCTAATAAAAACGACCCTATCATATTTGTTCTTCGTACGAAGAGAAGGATGAGTCTGTTAAGAGTTATTTCCGAAGGACTCAGTAGTTATGGATTAAGAGTGGTTAATTTAATGTTATCTATTAGTAAAAAATCATTATTTGATATATCCAACGACAAAATTAACGATGAAGCAAAAAGCATAATCGATTCTATAATAAAAGCTACAGCTGGATCAATAAACAATGATAAATACATAATAATATCTTTTAATGATAAAATTTGCAATGCGATATCCATAAAAAATGAAAAAAATTACTTGGGTCATATTATAATAAATTCTAAGGTAAATTTTATAGAGAAACCAGAAAATTTAACAAATGAAGCAGAAAATAAATCCTTAAAAAAGGTATACCTCATATTCAGTGAATATAACATTATTAAATTCAAAAATAAAACTCTTGAGAAATGTAGCATACAAAAATTAAATAATTCAATCATAATTGGTGATGCTTCTCGAAATTTTAAATATTTTGAAACTGTTTTATTTGGAAATATTCTAAATCTCATTAATAAAATCAGACTTTAAATGAATTTACAATGAATAAAATATTAAGAAATCATAATAGAATCATTAATTATAATGCAAATCATTGGGAACTTCTGAATAATAAAAGACTGCAAGCTTTAAAATTATTAAATCTATTTGTCATGGAAGGTTTTAAACCGTACGTGTTTGGAAGCATAGCTCGTGGAGATGTGCATGTAGATAGTGATATTGATATTATATTTTTGCAAAGAATATCATCATTTCTAATCGAGCATGTTTTGTTCAAAAATGGTTATGATAATTATTTTAGAGAAATAATAATGGCAACTCCAGGAGATACAATAAAACTGTATATTTATTTAAGTGAATTAGAAAGTATTATAATCCCCATATCCCCTTTTAATAAAAGAAGCTTAGACTTTTATTCATTTGGAGGAAAAGTTAATCAAAATCAGTTAAAAAGAAAAATTAGAGTTCCTGGAATAGATAAACGCTTAGTTCTTATCAAACCTACAAATGAGGGTCATGAAGAATCGTCAATTATAGGTAATGAGCATAATGCGGCTAAAGAAATCAAAGTAGATATTGAAACAATTTTAGAAAGAAGGAATGTACTTTTAAGAAGAGAACAATATGGGCGTACTGGGGTGTTTTTAAAAAGATCTCTTAATCCAGATGAATCTACTGAGGATGTTCTAAAATTACTTGCTAAAAAAAAAGCAATTATTAGAAAAAAATTACGGGAAATATGAGAAAAAAAAAAATAATTAATTCAGGAAAAGAAACCTTTTTTATAAAACGAAGAGGGATTCCAAGGGGATGCAAATTATGCTTAAAGGGAGCAAAAACAGTATTATTTCTCAATGGATTATGCCAAAATCCAGATCACTGCTACTGGTATTGCCCCATTTCTGAAGAAAGAAAAAATAATTCATTGAGATTTGCTAATGAGATCCAAATCACTACTAAAGAAGAAATTCTTGAGGAAATTAATAAAACCGATGCCATGGGTATGAGTATCACGGGAGGAGATCCCCTGTTTACACCAAATATTAAATCTACACTTGAAATAATTAGATTTATCAAACAAAAAAAAGGTGCAAAATTCCACATACACATCTATACAAATGGTGTTAATTTTGATGAAAATTTAGCTCTCGAACTTGCAAATTCTGGTTTAGATGAGATCAGATTTAACCCTTCCAGGAAGAATTGGAATGTAATCGATTTAGCTCTAAAAAAAGGGATGCGTGTTGGTGCTGAAGTGCCTTTAATTCCTCAAGAAGATTATATAAAAGAATTAGAAGAATTAATTATCTATTTAGATAAAATCGGAGCTGATTTTATCAACTTAAATGAATTCGAATATAGTATAACAAATAGTACTAATCTAAAAGAGCGTAGTTTTGAATTAAAGTATGGGACAATAGCTTCTGTAAAGAATAGCTATGAAATGGCATTAGATCTACTAGATCGAATGGCTCCCAAAGTTTCAATTAAAATTCATTTTTGTACAACTTTTGCAAAAGATCATTGGCAATTAAGTAAGCGATATTATCGCCGGGCAAAAAAAATACGAAAATCGTATGAATCAATTTCTCCCGAGGGTTTATTGATCTTTAGCCAAATCGAAGGATCCTCAGATCAATTAAATGAAATAAAAGAACAAATTTTAAAAATTTCAAGATTAAAACCACACCTTTTAGAAATTGATGAAGAAGGATTAAAACTCCCATTTAGAGTTGCCCTGAATGACGATTTGATTCAACTAATTAACAAGAGTGGATTAAAATTTTACATATTGGAAACAACTCCATTCAGGGAGCAAAAATATCGACAAATTACAGAGAAATCACCAATTGATTCATTTCGGGAGGAAATTGGATTAAATGAAGATAGAAAAAGTTAAAATTAAGGATTTAGAACAAATAATTTCACTTGAGAAAACCACTTTCAAAGCTGATTCTTTTTCAAAAGAATCAATTGAACAGTTAATACATGATAACAATTTTTTTCTTAAACTGGTAAATGACGATGGAAAAATAATAGGATTTGTAATAATTTTAGAGCAAGAAAGAAAAACGCTCAACATCATAAATTTCCTCATAAAAGAAGGATATCGACATAAGGGATTAGGCTCTTATCTCTTGAATCATGTTATAATGGAAGTCGAAAAATCACAAATTTTTAAACGAATCATCTTAAATGTTCGAATCTCTAATTTGAGTGCTCTTAAGCTTTATCAGAACCATAATTTTCGTATTATCAAAGAAATTGATAATTATTACCGCATAGGGGATAATGCTTACTTAATGGAGCTTAAACTCTAGCTTTTTATCATTAACTTAAACTTATAAATAAAAACTATTATAATATCTGTATCTATAAATGCTACAAATTCAGATTAGTATTTAAAATAAGGAATGCTGAGGTATAATGACCCCAATTGATAATGAACTGAAAGAGGATATAAAAAAGGGCGTTACTCTCCAAAAAGTAGACGAAAAAGAAATGCAGCGACGCGAGGAAGAAAAGAAGAAGCGCATGGAAGAATTGGAGAAGATAAAAGAAGCTCTTGGAGATAAATAATCTATTTTTTTATAATTTTTTTTTATTTATTTTTCTAATTTGGAGCATATAACTTTATTGGAAAAAATACTTTTCAATTACTAATACCTTTTAGTTTTAACCTTATCATTAGATCAAATGATTGTAAATGAAGATTCTGGACATAAATGAGAAATTGGGAGAAGTTTCAGTTCAGATCGAGAACTTAAACGATTTATGGACCCTATACAACATAATAGCAGAAAATGACAAAGTTGCTGCCCGAACGCAGAGAAGAATAGTATTAAAAGAAGGTTCTAAAGGAGAACGTAAACCAATGTATCTTAAAATTAATGTGGAAGATTTCTCATTTCATGAATTTTCGAATCGTTTAAGGATCAAGGGCACAATATTAGAAGGACCTGACGATTTTGTAAGTTTTGGAACCCATCATACTTTAAATATTGAAATTGGCCAGAAATTGGTTATCATAAAAGAAAAATGGTTGAAAAACGAAATAAAGAGATTAAGTGAACCCTCCAAATTCGAGGTTAATTTTAATATGATTATTGTTGCTATAGAAACAGGTTTAGCTACAATCTCCCTTACTACAAATTTCAGCCATAAAAGAATTGCTACTATAAAAAGAAACATTCCTGGAAAGCGATACGAGCAAACACATAGAAATAAAGCATATCAAGATTTTTTTGCGGAAGTAGATAAGATACTTGGAGAAAATTTGAAGATAAATGATATTAATTTAATCGTTTTATGTGGACCTGGAAGTGTTAAGGAACATTTTTTGACCTATTTGAAAGAAAAAGCAAAAGTACCTTATCAAAATAAAATTCAGACCTTTCATGCGAGTTCTGGGACAGAAAGTGGAATTATTGAGATTCTAAAATCAAAAAAATTAGCAAAAATAAAAAGTAATGTTAAAATTCTACAAGAGAGCCAAAATATAGAGGATATCTTTACTTTGTTTGATAAAAATCCCGATCTAGTTGCGATTGGATTTGATGAAATAGATATCGCATCGGAGAATGGTGCAGTAAAAGAATTGTTTCTTGTTGATACTCTAATTCGAGGAGCGAAAAAAAATCAAAAATTACGTATTGAACGAATAATTAGCAATGTAGAGAAATCACAAGGAGTAATCCATATTATGAGTAGTGAGCATCCAACTGGACAACGTATTGAAGATTTGGGATCTCTCGTAGCTATCCTAAGATATAAATATTAACTAATAATGGCGTATTAAATGTATAATGATACAATTTATGTTAATGAGACATCAAACATCCCATTGATGGGTGTAGATTTTTTAGGTTTAATAGATCGCGGGACAAATATTATTGAAATTAAACCTATAACATTATGTAATTTGAAGTGCAAGTATTGCTTTGTTAGCGCTGGAGAATATCAAACAAACTTTATTGTTAGTTCAGAATATATAGAAAAAGGAATAAAAAAAATAATAGAAATCAAAGGAGCTCATGATTTAGAGATACATATTGCACCTTATGGTGAAAGTTTATTATATCCCGAATTATATGACCTATTGGAGAAATTATGGCGAATAGAAGGAATTTCACTAATTTCTATGCAAACCAATGGATTACTGTTAACTAAAAAAAATATCGAAAGATTAGAATTATTAAAACTAACAAGAATAAATATCAGTCTAAATACACTAAATGAAAATCTAGCAAGAAATTTGTGTGGATGCAAATCTTATGGTGTAAATGTATTATTAGATAATATAAAATTACTTATTGCATCAAAAATCGATGTATTAATTGCACCGGTATGGTTTCCTGGAAAAAATGATGACGATATTGAGGATATAATCAAATATGTACTCTCCTTAGAAAATCAAGGATATTCCCAAATCCCAAAAATTGGTATACAAAAATACTTAGTATATAAAACGGGAAGAAAACTCAGTAGAACCCATCCAAAATCGTGGGGATACTTTTATGAGCAGCTTTCAAATTTGGAAAAAAAATACGGATTAAAATTAAAACTTGGACCTAAAGATTTTGGAATTCATCGACGAGCATCGATCCCTACTTTAAATTTAAAAAAAAATGATGAAATAAAATTAAAAATCGTATCTAAAGGACGTTGGGGTTCGGAATGTATTGGTAAAATTACTGAAGATATAGGCATAAAAGTGCTACTAAAAAATCCACTTAAATTTACGGATAATATGATTGGAAGTGAAATAAAAGTGAAAATTATAAAAGCTAATTATAAAGATAATATCTTGACAGCCAAATTTCCTCCTAATTAAATCACGATAAAAAACCTAAAAATTATAATATCAAATCATTATAAAAATAATATCAATAAAATGATTATTTTATCGAGTTGAAAATTTTGAGTCCAATAATAACACATGAAGATGAGTTAGAATTAGCTAAAATTGAGCAAGAACTCGTTAAAGAAATTAAAAAACTAGCCAAAGCTCAATCAACACTAGTAAATTCTCAGAAAAAATACGCGGAAAATTTAACTAAAGCCAATTTCGCAAGAGAAATGATGAATCGAACTTATAGGGACGTTTTAAAACAAATGCAAACATTGGTAAGAGAAAAGCGGTCTAATATTAAAGATGAAGAAGTAAGATTGTTTGATGATATTATCCATCAAAATGATAAATATATTGAAGCTAACAAGGGTTATATTGATTCAATAAAAAATCTTACACTGAAAAAGGATTATTTAATTGAAAAAGAAGAAGAATTTGCTGATGCACTAAACGAGGTGGCCCAAAGGAGAAGCACTATCATAAAAAAGGCTTTATTTGTTGAAAAAAAGAAAAACAACTTGGAAGAAGGCGAAAAAATAAAAATTTATGAATCTGAATTAAATGATATTCAAAGAGAATTTGATAGAGCTCGAGATGTAATGCTTAAAAAAATTAATCAATTTTTACAAGTAAGAGACGAGGTAGACAATTTATGGTTAAAAATAAAAGAAACCGTATCCAAGTCAAGCTAACTAATTCTTTATTATTTTTTTTCGAATATCAACTTAATAACTTTTCCTAAGTAACTGCTTAAATTTATTAAACATCTCTAACATATAATTATTAAAAATTTCTATGAAAATCAGTTAATATTTACCGAGATTAAAAAATGTGTGCAGAAGAGTTTACCAGCTTTTTAGAAAATGCTCGTAAATCACCGATTGAAGAAAAGATTAATGCTTTTGGAGATATTGTGGAAAAAATGATGACAATGTTTCTAAGGATCCCAGATCTAGTTGATCAAGCTCTATTAACAATAAATCAGCAAATTACAACAATGGAATCACGAATTAATACCATAAATACAGAAGTATCTAATATAAAAGCTAAATCAGCGCTCTCTACTCCAATTGTAGCCGCACCTAGCGCTCCAAGTAGTGCACCTCCCCCATTAGGGGGACCACCCGGAAGACCGCCCGGGGGACCGCCCGGAGGACCGCCCGGAGGACCGCCCGGGGGACCACCCCCATTACCTGGAGGACCTGGAGGGAATCGACCAGCAAATCCACAAAGTTTAAGGGGAGCAATAATGGGTGAACTAAAACAATTATTTGCCAAACGTAACCAAGAATAATGTACCTAAGTTAATTACTTCATATTCCTTTAAGATTTTTAATCCAATTACTTATCTCATTCTATTTAATTTTAGACCTAACATAATTAAAATGAGTAGTGATAATGGATGAGAATTACGTTGCTATAGTAAATAGAAAAATAAATAAACTCATTCCTATCCTTTCTATGAATTATTTCATAGATCTGGGGCTAAATCTGCATATCCAGAAATTGATCCTCAAAATCAAGGAGATTTGGGATCTATTTAGTAAGCTCTCTAACATAAATATATGTTCCGATTAGCTTTAACTTGATGATTTTATTTAATAAAATAGCATTTAATAATTAGTATCAATTCATTCTTACAAATCAATTGAAACAAAAATCATATAAAAGATTTAGTTTCTAAATTTGAATTATTAAAACTCTAAAAATCCAGGGTCATCAAAGATATCTTCAATTTTCTTTTCACGCTTTACCTTCCCTTCCGTTTCATCAAATAACGAATCTTCATCAGTTTTAATACCTTTTTCAAGTTCAAGAGTGTCCAATTGTAGCAAAGCTCCCTTTTCAAGTTGCTTGTATTCTTCGGATTTTGTACGCCACTGAGTTGCCATTTCCAATTTATCACCCTCTTCCTCATCCAAAGCCGCTGCTGCTTTTGCTCGACATATATCCGATAAAATAGAATACGATAAAGCTAATTCACCCCATTCATTTTCTTTTTTTAATTTAGAGATTCTTTTTTCTAACCTTTGTAGCTCTTGGTCCGCGTAATAAATGTCAATGAAATCTCCAAAAGCATCAACTGGTTCGGATATAGAATTAACTATCACGTCTCTATTTAATCCACAATATCCACATTTGACCGTTGCAATTGCTGACTTTCTAATATTTTCTACTTTGACGCTTTTCTCCCCACAATTTGGGCATGTGAAAATTTTTGGCACTTTTTTTACTCGTTTATACGATTGTTGCTTTCTTTTTCTTCTTCCCATAGAACTTCACGCGAAAATTATTACAATAATGATAAGTGAACCAAAACTAAAAAAATTTCGCTTTTTTAAAGAGAAATTATAGGAGACCATAAAATTTTTTAGGAATGCTTAATTATGATCATTACTCTTTTTAATTGAAATGATTAAAATTAAGATGAGTGGACAATAGGCATGGAACATAAGTCTCTTTCAATAGAAGAAGATGAAAATTTGTTAATCCGGATCCTTGATGATGTAGATATGCGTTACATCATCTTATTTATGTATATTATTCGTAATGATTTATTTAAAGATCTAACTGATTCAAAATTGATTGAATCTTATGATAGAGTTTTAATCTTGGATGAAATTTTTAAAAATAACGTAATTAAATTTTGGGATGAAGATTTTATTGGTATAATGATAGATCTAGGGGTTTTCAAAAATGTAAGGAGTTTAGGCGAATTTAATAAATTAGAAGGAGATTTTATACTCAAATTAGGAGAAGAAACCATCACAATTGAAAATGACACGATTTCCATACCTGATGATGTTCTCTTCCTAATTATAAAAAAAAAATTCAAGTTTCTAACCAGAAGAAATTTCAATCTCGCACTCACGAGATTAAAGAGTGTTAGTTGTGAAAAAAGCAGTGTTATTCATCCATTTATATATGAAATTGGAGAACATGACTACACACTTTCTAATGATCTCTATTATATATTAGATCATTATGGTAATATCTATCAAGCGATTAAAATTGAAATCACAATTGAAGGATTTTACCAACGATTTGAAGAATTAATGGAAAAAGTCAATAATTACATTGAGTTATTTGATCCCGTATTAAATTCTAAATCCGGAATGAAAAAGATAGATGAAGCAATAGAACAAGAAAAAGAAGTTATTTCTTTTTTAAAGGATTCTAAAATTCAATTATCAGATAAATTTGATTTAGATAATATTGAAAAATCAAATGATATATATAAAAAATGGTACAAAGATCTAACCTTCTTATTAAATTCCAGATGCGAATTAAATAAGATTCAAGTTCAGATTAATGAATTAAGAAACTATTATTCTGGGAAAAACAAAAAACATAATTATATTAAATTCATCGAAAAAATCTCTTTTAATGAAGATGGACTAGTAAATATTATTCAAGACACGCTCATAAAATTAAGAGAAATAATTGTGGAAATTAATGACAAAATTTCAGATTTGACTAAAAAAGAATTGAAGTTATTAAATTTAGATTATGAAAGATTAATAATAGAAAGCAAGAATGAATAATTATGAAATGTCCCTCATGTAATGTTGAAATGGAACCTCTTGTAGCAGGAATTTTCCAATGCCCTCAATGTAGAAAGATATTGAAGCCTAAAGACAAAAACAGTGAACAAATTTCAGAAGAAACCGACAAGAAAGGAGAATATTTAGATGGAGAGTATTTCCATACCCAGCTAACTCTGAATAAAGAGTATGAAATTTGTGAGAAAGGGATAATTATCAGTAAAACTGAAGCTAGAGTATTAGCAGCTTTAATTTGTCATAGTACCTTGTTAAAAAGTGAGAGATACGTAAGAATTTCGTGGTGGAAAACATACCAACATGCAGGAATGATTAAAATTTATGATAATAGCGTGTTAAATAATTTAATTAAAGCATTGGAAAAAATTGATGAATTTTTCGATGAATTATGGAATTGGAAAGGAAGTTATGGTAAAACCAATTCAGAAACTAAAGAGGATGCAGACAAAAATAAAAAATTAGACATCATTAAATATCGCATCCTTGAGAATAAAACATGCCCCAATTGCCAGCAGAAAATGGAAAAACATAAATCTCATTATATATGCCAACATTGTTCAGAAATTGTGATTTTAGAAGGATATAATCAACCAATTTTTAATATTGATCCTGAAGACCTTGACTTGCAATTTCATAGTAATTTTCCTATTAATTTCTACATGCCTATAAGTGGAATCACCATCAAATGGCTTGTAGGTGAGTGGAAAGCGATAGTTGTCATCTATTCAAGTAATAATCCAAATAAACGATGGCTTAGATTTTATTGGTGGACTCGAGATTTTAGTAAACTAATTAAATATGGACAGAGAGAGATGGCTGAAGGCACTCAAATGGGATGGAAAGCGCAAAAGGGAGTATCGTCTCCAAATATTTATGATAAAAAGGATATTAGACCATTGATCAATGCTCTAAAAAAAATATCTAATGATTTAAATTGGACCTGAATTAGGTGGTGCAAAATGGGGGAAATTATAGATTCGACTTGGAGGCAACTCTTACAATCTTTTGAAAAAGGTCTTGAATTAGCAATTGAGCAAGTGGCAAAACGGGATGTTGAGAATATACCCGGAGCAAAAGATGCCTTAATACAAAGACTTGAAAATATGAAGTTACATTTCCCACGAAATGATGGGGACTTATTTAAGAAGGCAATAAATGAAAAAATTCAAAATTTTTTTTTCCCTAAGACGAAGAATTTCTCAGAAGCATTTAGTAAGATTTTAAAGTCCCGAACCCACGAACAAGACTTTATTATAAATGAATTACTTAATGGTTTTGTCTCCTCAAAAGCAAAAGCAATTGCATCAGGAACTCAAACTCCTATTATAGATAGAATGGTCGAAGCTTTCAGTAAAAGGAATGATTTTCATATCGTAGATCATCAATTTTATGCAATGTTTGGAGATCCAAATAAACCTCGCCACTACATTAAAAAACAGCTGGAAGAACTTGTTAATATGTTTGGGTTAGTCTCTAAAAAATTAGTCATTGAGAAAGATGTAAGACGGAGCGAAGAAAAAATTTACACTTTTTTCACCTTTCCTGATGATATCATTAAAATTCTTGAAGAGAAATACTTGATACTTGATCCTAAATTAGGATATGCTTATGTATCCGAGAATTTTGATAGGAACGTATTTATATGCATGTTTTTAGCAAACATTGCAATAAATAGCGATAATATTGAAAAAATTGGAGGTTCTTATACCATAAACGGAATCTGTGCTATTTTCGCCTTAATTTTATTATTGAGTTTTATGCCAAAACTCTCCGTGGACGAAACTAATCCTATTTTAAATGATCCTGGTTATGATGAGAGTAATATGAGCATCATTCCAAAATCTTGGATGATGCGACAAGTATTAGAACCATTATTTGAACCACTTATAAAAATCATTGCTTATCGATTAGGAGGAGGTTTATGGCTGTCAAAAATCATTGATTCAGAAATAAATAAAAAAATTCATAATCAGATACGTTTCCTATTAAAAGATGTCAATAAATGGGTGTTAGGTGAATTGGTACGTGTTGAGATTCCGATTTTTGTGGAAATTGCTAATATTTTTGCAGAAATTGTAGTTGGATATGAAAATGAATAAATCATTAAATGAAAAATTATGAGTTACTCAAAAAAATCTACTAGAAAATCCGGTCGGAAGCGTGAAAAATGGACTGATATTTTACCAAGATATCTTACTTTTATCAGTCATATGAGACCAATTCTTAGAGAAACAAGAAAAATAATCAGTGATTTGGATGCGGATTTATTAAATGATACGGAAATATTAGATAAAATTCGTGAAGAAGAGGAAAAAAGAAATATAAGAAAAGTAAGAGCATTATCCGAATTTTCTGCAATGTATCGATCCAATATCTATGAAATAATCAAGAATTTTATCATTAAGTATAGGGGAACAATTCCAATTATTGATATAAAAGATTATATCATAGAATTTTTACAAGAATCAATCGGGGCTTTATATATTTTAAGACACATAACAAATCCAGATCAAAAAAATCTCGATGAGACGTACTTATATTCTCTTAGTAAATATATAGAAGAGCGTTTATTTCCTAAAGGAGCAAGTTTAAAAATAATATATGAAAAACTACTTAATTTTTCGAATGAATATTATGAATGCCAAAGGCATTTATTGCAATCACACACCTATTATCGAGAGAAACTTGAAAATTTAGATTCATTTGAAATACCTGGTATTTCTCCAAAATTATATCAAATAATTAACAATATAACATCATTATTTAATCTTGATCCTAACTTCGGTGATTTTCCCGAACAGCCTAATCGTGAAATTCCAATGATTTTAAAAAGTGAAATATTTTTACCTTATATAGACTCCATTGCTAATGCTGAAGAAGAATCTATCGAAAATTTAGCTGAACGAATTGGAATGCGTTTAATCGATGATCTATTTTTAGCACCTAAAGAGGAATTTGTAAGTATATTAGAAGAAAATAATTTTTTAAGGACAAATAAACAATCCGATGGAACTATAAGATATTTTCCTCAATTCAGTAATGAAACCCTTATCTTACATTACCTTGCTTTTGTTTCTCAACGCAGAGGCTTTTTATCAAAAGAATTAATTAATTGGATTTCGATGAATTTTGCATTTTTAATATATATGGGGATTTTAAAATGGAAATTATCAGAGGAAAATATATTTTATACAATTTTTAAAGATTTACAAACCAATGAAAAAATATTACCTTATTTAATGAAATTAATTTGTTTTCCGAATTATCTTGGATTAGATAAAATGAAAATAAGAGATTCAATTCAGTATAGAAAGGAAATATTTAACTTTATTGGGTCGCAAATCGATAATTTAAAAGAGCTCATTGATGAAATTGCTCTATTTTGTGAAAAGTTTGATAAAGAAAGAAAAAAACCTAAGTAAGAATAAACCGAAAAAAGAGGTGAAAGAAAATATCCAAATTAAAAGATGATGTTGAAAAAAAAGTAGTGTATACTGACGATGTTATTAAAGAAAGAATTGGAAAATATGGTGCGGTATATTTTCCAGAAGATATAAAAGAATCAGTTGATGATATATTAGGAAATGATATAATCAAAGATCTTCTCGAAGAATTTTTTAAAGCTTTGAATAAGTATTATGAATTCATTGAAAAGTTAAAAAATACAAACTTAAATCCAAATCTCACTGTACTTTTATATGGACCTCCAGGAACGGGAAAAACCTCACTAACCAGGGGATTTGCAAAAAAAT
>Ga0307445_10000170_pt1 | contig 31811 bp, 17 predicted proteins | sample SalMarSW160330MG_FD_202147 | JGI IMG/M metagenome (GOLD analysis project Ga0307445, IMG submission 202147) | Salt marsh sediment microbial communities from the Plum Island Ecosystem LTER, Massachusetts, United States - SW1603-30 | ecosystem: Environmental > Aquatic > Marine > Intertidal zone >... | reverse complement strand
TAAAAGGGGAAGGGCCTGAAGAGGTCAAAACACTAAAAAAGAAACTTTTGACCGCGAGTCCCCTCTCTCAGTTTTCCCGGGAACATATCTCTTATTTTGTGGGCGAAGAAGATGTGTCCTTGGATGTGATCCATTCGGTGTGTGAACCCTGGCTGAAAGAGGAACAGGACAACCCTCTGCCCTATTATGTTCTCGCAGAATCTTATGACAAAAAAACCGCAGAGCATGGAAAAGCCATCCAATTCATGGATAAAGCCATCGCATTATTGCTCCAGGGGAAACTCCGTCTCTACAGAGATGTCCCGGGATCTATGACACAGAGGTATTTGCCGGGATGGTACCAAAATAGAGCGGAAATTCACCTCCAGACGGGCAATTTGGCCAAAGCCCTTGCCGATATCAAAGCAGCCCAGGCCATGGAAAAAGAAGCGCGTCCGGAATATTTCGAGACAGAGGGAACGATCTGGCAAAAACTTGGCCTGTATGAGAGTGCTGAGAATGCATGGCTCGAGGCATTAAGGCTGGGTTCCAAGGAGGCGGAAAATTCCCTCAAAGAAATTTACCAAAAGCGGAACGAGGGAATCGAAGGATTCGAGGAACACCTATCCAAGGCTTTGGAGAGGCAAAAACCCGCTGGATCGGAGGAAAAGGATCCTGCTCCGGAATTCGATGTGAAAAGCCTGGAGGGAGAATCTCTCAAGCTTTCTGCTCTTAAAGGAAGAGTGGTCGTGCTTAACTTCTGGTTTGTTGGCTGTGCGCCTTGCCGGGTCGAAATGCCCGGTCTCAACACACTGACCGAAGAGTTCAAAGACGAAGACGTGGTCTTTATCGCCTTCGCCCTGGATAATGCCGAGGCTTTGGAGGAATTCCTGAAAGAAAAGGAGTTCACTTACCAAATCGTCCCGGACGCCAGCAAAATCGCTTCCCTCTACGGTGTAAAAATGTACCCTACCCACGTTCTCATCAATAAAAAGGGGGAGATGGAATTCATGCTGACTGGCGGCAGCGAAGACAGGCACGAACAGCTCCGGCCTTTGATTAAAAACCTGCTGCATTAAATATCGGCCTTTCATAATATTTCCTTTTTCTTTTGGCTAGAATATCCGATAATTAATCGTTTAAATGGTTCGAAGATGGCAAAAGAAATAGCTCTTGGATCCCGACGTGAATTTCAAGTCCAAAATGCCTATAACTTCAATGTGAAAGGCCCGGTACGGTGGGTCGTTTCACACCTGTTGAGGTACCCTCTTTTCCCCCTGATCATGGGCCTGGCAGCAGTGGCCAATAACTTCGTCTACAGCTACATCCAGATTTTTATCGGCCGCGCATTCGATTTGATATCGGCTCCCGGATTTCTTCTTTCTGCTTTGTTACCTCCTGTATTGGGGATCCTCGCGTGCGCGCTGGGGCAGGGCACAACCGGAATCGTCCGCAATTTCACCACGGAATTCCTGGCCCAGAGGATCGAACGCGATTCCAGGGAAGAACTGTATTCCAGCCTTTTGGGAAAAAGCCTGACTTTTCACGGGCGCCAACGGATCGGCGATATCATGGCCCGCTCCACCAACGATGTGAGAGCGCTCAACCTGATGTTCAGCCCGGGATTGAACCTGATCATCGATTCAGTCCTGGCGCTTGTGGTTCCGGTCATCATGATCGGATTGATCCACCCTTTGCTTCTCCTGGTCCCGCTTGTTTTCACCCTTTTGTTGACAATCACCGTGAGAGATTATAACCGCCGCTTGAAGCCGGTCAGCATTGCCCAACGGGAACAATTCGGGATCATCAACGCTGGATTGGCCGAGGCGGTGGCCGGGATCGAAGTGGTGAAAGCCAATGTCAGGGAGCGCTATGAGTGGGATAAATTCACGGGCAATGCCCGCACCTTCCGGGATTATTTCGTGCGCCAGGGCATCATTCAAGCCCGGTACTGGCCCATGCTGATGTTCAGCCTGTGCTGGGGCGCTGGATTTTTTCATGCCCTGATTCTGTGGAGACAGAACCTTGTCAGCCTGGGACAGGTGGTAGCCTTTATGGGTTTGTTCGGGACCCTGCGTTTCACCACGTTCATCTCCATCTTTTCGTTCAACCTGGTCCAATTGGGTATGGCCAGTACCAGGCGGATTTTAAGAATGATCAAAACCGAAACCGAGCTGGATCAAAACTTGGGCGGGATATCCAAGCCCATCGAGGGCGAGATCGTCTTTGAAAATGTGAGCTTCAGCTACGACGGAGCCCAGGTCCTGAAGGATGTCAGCTTCCACGTTCTTCCCGGGGAGACCGTTGCCATCGTGGGTCTGACCGGTTCCGGGAAGACCACATTGACCCGGTTGATCAACCGGATCTACGACACAGCATCGGGGCATGTGTTGGTTGACGGCGTGGATGTCAAAGACTGGAGTCTGGAGAGCCTGCGCTCCCAGATTTCCTTCATCGAACAGGATGTTTTTCTTTTCTCCCGGACCTTGCGGGAGAATATCGCTTTCGGCCTCACTGAAGCTGGGCCAAAGGAGATCAAACAGGCAGCCAGGGAAGCCCAAGCCCACGAGTTTATCATGGCCTTTCCTGAAGGCTACGAGACGAAGATCGGGGAAAGGGGCGTAACCCTTTCAGGAGGACAGCGCCAGCGGATCGCTATCGCCCGTGCATTTCTAACCAATCCCCGGATCCTGATCCTCGACGATTCGACCAGCGCCATCGATAGCGCCACCGAGGATCAGATCCAGCGGGCCATGCGCCGGATATCCAAAGATCGCACAACTTTCATCATCACCCACCGGTTGAGTCAGATCCGTTGGGCCGACCGCATTCTTGTGCTGCGAAAGGGAGAACTGGCGAATCAGGGAACCCACGAAGAACTGATGGAACATTCGCCCGACTACCGGCGGATATTCGCTCGTTACGAATAAAAATGAGATAGCTTAAAAGGAGTCTATATGCCCTTTATTCTCGATGGTCTGGACAGCGAAGATTACGACCGCACCTACAAGGATAGGGAACTCCTTCGCCGTATCGCCAGCTATTTCCGCCCTTACCGGCGGCATGTCATTTTGGCTTCCATGATGCTCACCCTGAATTCGGCAGCAGGGACAGCCGGCCCGATCCTGATCTCCAAGGCCCTCGACCTCATCAAGCGAGATTCCTCCACACGCGCTATTTTACTCCTTTCCCTGGGAGTGTTGCTATTGGGCGTGTTTGCCTGGGGTTTCAATTATATCCGCCAGGTGCTTTCTGCCCGCATGGTGGGAAACGTTGTGCTGCATCTGCGGCAAGACGTTTTCGATGCGGTCATCCGCAATGATCTGTCCTTTTATGACCAGCATCCTTCCGGAAAGATCGTAAGCCGTGTCACTTCCGACACCCAGGATTTCTCCGATGTCGTGACGTTGGTTCTGGATGTCATCAGCCAGATTTTGTTGGTGCTCCTGTTGTCTGTTTGGCTTTTCACTATCAACATCTCGTTGACCTTGCTGATCCTAGCCATGAGCCCGATCGTTTTTTTGATCGCCCTTGCCTTCCGGAAAATCGCCCGTAAGGTGACCCGTAATGCCAAGCGGGTCACTGCTGTCATCAATGCGGAAATCCAGGAATCCATTAGCGGCATAGGTGTAGCCAAGGCTTTCCGGCAAGAACAGGCGGTGTTTCAACGGTTTCTGGATAACAACCGCAAGGTCTATCGGGTCGGGTTGGCCCGCGGATTGACCATGAACAGCATATTTCCTGTTCTCGGCACGGCCTCGGGTCTGGCCATAGCTCTTCTGGCATATGCCGGCGGATCTGCTGTCCGGTCCGGCGGATTTAGTCCGGGGGAGTGGTACCTGTTCATGCAGGCCACGGCGTTCTTCTGGTGGCCGATGATCAGCATCGCCTCCTTTTGGAGTCAATTCCAGGACGGCCTTTCCGCTGCGGAAAGGGTTTTTGCCCTGATCGATGCGGAACCTAAGGTTATCCAGACCGGCTCCCGTTCGTTGCCCCAATTGCGAGGGGACATCGAATTCCGGAACCTTCTTTTTTCCTACACAGAACGGGAACAGGTGCTGAAAGATTTCAGCTTGAAGGTGCCTGCCGGGCAGAACGTGGCCCTGGTGGGTCACACGGGGGCCGGGAAAAGTTCTATCGCTCGGTTGATCGCCCGGTTCTATGAATTTCAGGGGGGGGAAATGCTTGTGGATGGACAGGATATCCGCCAGATCGACCTGGATACATACCGGCGCCAACTCGGTTTGGTTCCCCAAGATCCGTTTCTTTTTTCAGGAACGGTGAAAGACAATATCCGTTATGCACTTCCCGAAGCGACGGAAGAGCAGGTTAGCGATGCTGCCATGCGTATTGCCGCGGGGAGCTGGCTGGAGGCCTTGTCATCGGGGTTGGATACAGAGGTCGGAGCGCGAGGCTCAAGCCTGTCGATGGGACAGAGGCAGCTTGTGGCCCTTGCTCGTGTCCTTCTCAAAAATCCGGTCATCTTGATCCTGGACGAGGCTACCGCCAGTGTGGACCCCTTCACCGAGGCTCAGCTCCAGGAGGGTTTGGAGACTGTCATGAAGGACCGCACCTCCATCGTCATCGCCCATCGTCTGTCCACGGTCCGGAACGCCGACCGGATCATCGTGCTTGAAAATGGTCGCATTGTCGAGGAAGGCGACCATCGAGCCTTGCTTGATGCTGGTGGGCACTATGCTGAACTCTACAACACATACTTCCGCCATCAGTCCCTGGAATACGTGGAAAGCTTCTTACGTAATGGGGATCCTCGCTAGGCTCCAGCCCTATGCCTTCATCAACGATAATACCGCCAGTATTTATGTTCTTGCTGTCGCCTTATCGGCCATTTTGCCCCGATCCTTCGGAAAAGCCGGGGATTCCTTCTCCTGACTGGATGCTGACGCTTTTCGGTTAATGACCATGGCCGACCTTGGAGTAGGAATACCAAGTGGCAAAAAGGCCGAGAAAATACGTGATAAGGGTCAAAAAACCGTAAGCTTTATCAATCATGAAGGAATAGCCGATCATGGCCATCATGGCCGAATAGTAGAGAAGAAGATAGGGCCAGAGCCATTTCGTTTTTCTGAAATTCAGTTTCAGGATGTAGTCGAATAATAGCTCTACGGCTAGGAATGAAATCAATATCAATGGCAGGACGATCGTCCACCACTCCCTTTTTTCCAAAATGTTCAGGATGATGGCCATTCCGACCGGCAAAATCATGGCCACCACAAAAAGCCCCAGAACGTATTCGACCTTTTTTAGTCCTTTAGGTCGAGATAGAAAAATTCCGATCAACAGGAGATTGATCACATTCGCAACAATAAAGATTGCGATGTCGATGATCCGAAAATTCACCGATGCATCCATTGTTCCCCCAATGACAAAGACTCTCATATCGCGCCTTGGCCAGATCTGTAGCCTATAATCCTCTCGGCTTATTTTTTCTTTTTGTTATGTTTGAAGGATTTGTCTGGATAAGGTGGAGGTTCCGGGATGTCGACCGGGTGCTTTTGGATCTGTTCCCTGAGATATGCAATAGCAGCCTCGAGCTGAGCGTCTTTTCCGGTGAAAGTTTCATGCGGCAAATTGTCGATCACTATATCCGGGTCCACTCCATGTCCCTCGATAAGCCATTCTCTTTCTGGTCCGTAAACTCCGGTCTGAGGGGCTCTTGCCAGTCCTCTGTCTGTCAGACGATTGTTGCTGCTCAGCCAAATTTCACCCCCCCAGGTCCGGGTTCCGATGACTTTGCCGAGACCCAACCTCTTGAAGCCCTCGGCAAAAGCTTCTCCATCCGAAGCGGTCTCTTCATCGCACAGCACAACCATGTGGCCGCGGAAGGCATAGTGCATGTTCCAATAGGGACTGCCCGCGCGCGGCTTCCAGTAAAACCAGGCTTTTCTTATCAGCTTTTCCAGGATGAAGGCGTCGATGTTGCCCCCATTGTTGTGACGGACATCGATGATCAAACCTTTCCGTTTGAACACCGGATAAAAATTTCGGTACCATTCCGTGATATTATTTCCTCCCATGGCCCGGAGATGGACATACCCGATCTCTCCTTCGCTTTTTTCGTCCACTTTCAAACGGCGGGTGTACTCCCAGTCGCCGTACCTGAGGCCGTATTCATTCCTTGTAGGAGTGACGATGACCTGACGAACCTTTCCCGTTTTGCCTGACTTTATGGAGACGAGAACTTGCCGTCCCGCTTGATTCCTCAGGAGAATATGGGGATGCCGCACCGACAGGCATTGTTGCCCGTTGATGCTCACGATGATATCCCCTTCCTGGATGTCCAGGTCTGGGTCTGCTAAAGGCGACTGCTCATCGGGATAGTCTGGATCGGACTTGTAGATGTGGCCGATCCGGAAGCCTCCAGCGGATTCGTCTCTTTCCAACCGGGCTCCCAGTGTGGCTACCGTGATCTGATCGGTTCCCTGTCTGAGGTCACCTCCTCTCACACTGACGTGAAGAGCCGAAAGCTCGCCCACCAGCTCTCCGATCAAATCGTTTAGTTCCCGTCGGGATGTGATGCGGTCGACTAGAGGAAGATACTTGTCTCGCAAAGCGTTCCAATCCACTCCGTGCATGTTGGGATCCCAAAAATAGTCCCGCTCCAGACGCCAGGCATCGATATAAAGCTGCCGGAAATCCTCACGGACATCGATGGAAAAGTTCCAGCCCTGAAGATTCACTTCCCCTGTTTTCATATCCGTGATATTCCTGGGTTTGGCATCCAAAACATAAAAAGAACTTCCCTTTCGGACCATCAGCTTCTTGCCGTCTGCGGTGAGCTCAAAATTGCGGATTCCATCCAGAACTGTCTCGACTTTGATGTCTTTATTGCCGATCTTTACAGCTTTCAACTGGGCGGGAGAGCCATAACCCCCTCCCCGTTCTACCCAGAAGAGAGCTTCGTCATTGACTTTGAGATCGGTGAAATTTCCGGGGGCTACAGGGACCTCTCGGATGCGATTTTGGATATTGTCTATATCGATATCGACGAGAGTTTCTTGCGTTGAATCCTTTTCTTTTTCGCCCTTTTTTGCGGCTGATTCATTAAGCTCGTCCTCAGGTTTAAAAGGAGATCTGACACCTTTGCGGAGAGAAAGACAATAGATCTTTATCGGCTTGTCAAAATAAGGCTCAGGCTGCCGTGTTCCCCATGGGCTCCCGACGAGAGAACTGAGGTTTCTATCCGAGAGGAAGTAGATAAACCTCCCATCCGGGCTCCAGGCCGGGCTCATGCTGTTGACTCTGTCGCTTGTCAACGGGACCTGTTCTCCTGTTTCAATGTTATAAAGATGAATTTGGAGGAATGTGTTAAAGGCCGATTGGGAGTAAGCCAGCCATTTGCTGTCAGGAGACCAGGATATGTCTCCTATTCCTTCCTGCGAAGTGGAAATTTTGCTCTGCTTTTTACTCTCTGTATTCAAGAGCCAGAGATCGTTGTCCATGTCATCATAGGCGATCCACTTTCCATCGGGCGAAGGGTGACCCTGGAAGCGCAGGATTTTACCGTCACTTGTCAGAGGGTTTTCCTCTCCGATTCCGTTGGCCGGCATGGCGACGAATTCCAGTTCACCGCTCTCATCGGAAAGAGCGAGGAGAGATTTGCCGTCGGGCATAAACACGACATCGCGGTAGCGGATTCCTTCTTTGAAAGAGGCCCGCACAAGACGTCCCTCACCGACAGGAGCCACAAAAACACGGCCGCGAGCAGTCAAGACAACGCTATCTCCGGAAGGGTGAACATGGGCCGATGTCAGGAAGTCCATGGGATCTTCCACCCATTTTTCTCGCAGTTGATCGAAATCCGAGGCTAATGAAATGGGGATAAGCTGGTCTTGATCACTCCGCACATCCAGCATCCGAAGATCGGCTCCCAACTGGTAAACGATCCGGCCCTGGTTCAGGTATGGAGATTTCACATTCCATCCCTGGTGCTGGGTGTGCTGTCGGAGATCTTTTCCCTCCTCATTCATGGACCAGATGTTCCAGGTACCATCCCGTTCGCACACATGATAGATCCGGCCATCCCACCACATCGGAGAAAAGTTTTCTCCCTCAAAGTCCGATGTCAAATTTTGGGCTTCTGATTGACCGGCTGTGAACTTCCAGATATTTTGGGCCGTGCCTCCTTCATACCGCTGAGTGTTGTTGTTGTGGAAACCTGGCCTGACAAAGTAGAGAACCTGTCCTGACGCATCATAACAGCCGTCGCTAGCTTGACTGAGGGGGATCAACTTTGTTTTATTGGTTTTCAGGTCGATGCTCACCAGCTGAGGATCAGGCAAAGTCGAAAATGCCCGTGTCGTGTAGATGAGATGGCCATCGGGAGAGAACCCGACAACGGTAGATGAATCGGCTTCGAAGGTCCAGCGAGTGGGCACCCCCCCCTCCAGAGGCATGGTGTAAACTTCTGTCGGCCCTTCATAGGATGCCGAGAATGCTAATGTTTGGCCATCGGGAGATATAGCAGGATGGGTTTCCTCTCCAGCATGAGTGGTCAATCGCCTGGCTTGGCCACCCTGGATATCCACGGACCAAACATCCCCTTCTGCAGAAAATATCAGCGTATTCCCATGCAGGGCTGGATAACGGTAATAGCCCTGAATGGATGCCGCCGAGGATGTAGAAGTGAAAACAAGGATGGTTCCCAAGAAAAAAGACAGTAACGATTTTAGGCTTATTTTGTTTTTCATCCGACACTCCTCAAATATTTTTTTCAAATTCGGTGACCTGCAGTGCAGTTTAATGCTTATATCATAGCTACAAAGGGGGGTCAAACACCTGTTGAAAATTGAAGCTGAATTGGATATCATTCCAGGATGATGTCCGGAAAAAAGCCGAAGAAAAAACTGCTGTTTAGAGTGCTGGGATCTGTGCTTGCCGTTGTTATCACTCTGGTTTTGTTAGAAACAGGGGTGCGGGTGACCGAATATTTTACCGGCAAAAAAACCAAGCAGGAGCAGTTTGCTGCAATGTTGAAAGAGGCACACGATCTGTATCCTCCGTCGAGCAAACTTTTCGCTAAAGTCCTCGAACGTAAACGGCTCGGCCAAAAGAACTTTCCATCCATGGGCATTTCCCTGCGTGATTATGACTATTCTGTTATAAAGCCAGAAAACACATACCGGATCATCGGTTTGGGTGACTCTTTCGCTTGGGGGTTCGGAGTGGCCGACAACCGCCGGACCACGTTCAAGTATCTTGAGTGCTGGCTGAATAGCGGGCAGGATGGACGCCGCTACGAAGTCATAAACTGTGCCCAGCCTGCAAGGACCGTCCGGCATTATGAGACCTATGTCAAAGAGTATGGGAAAAAATTCGATCCGGATATGTTCCTCATCCTGTACAATCTGAATGATTCTTATCTCCCCCACGCTTCGATGGTGGTGGACAAACGAACGGAAATGCTGATGGAGAAGCAGAAGGATCTCCTGAGCGACATTTCCCGGCTTTACCGCTTCGTCAAAAAAAGGATCGTGAAAAAAAGGGTGCATGATTACACGGTCGGGCACATCAAAGAGGGGTATTTCGGGCCTGAAAAAGATCAGAAATGGGGGAAAGCCCAAGAAAATTTGAAGGAGATCCAAAGAGTCTGTCAAGAACGAGGGATAGAATTGGTGGTGACGATTTTCCCTTTGTTGTTCCAACTGGAGAAGAATTATCCCTTCCAAAACGAAGTTGACGAGATCGACAACTTTTTGCGATCGAACAAGATCCATTCGGTCAATTTGCTCCCTGCTTTCAAGGGGAAAAAGACGTTCGTTCTGTGGAGCAGCCCGACCGATTCCCATCCGAACAGGGTCGCCCACCGGATTGCCGCTGAAACGATCTATCAATATTTGCAGCAGAATATCTTCAGGGACATCCCATAAAGGACCATCCTATAGCAAAAAATATACCGGTCAATTTTTTTTTAAGGTTGGATGATGGCTTTGATGACGCCGTCCTCATAGTTTTCGACCAGATCGAAAGCCTTCTGGGTTTCCTCTAAGCGGAATGAATGGGTCACCATAAAGTCTAAATTCGATTTTTTCCGGGCAATAAGATCGATAGCCGCGGTGATGCAGTCGTTCTGCCGCCGGACGTTTTTAACGGTGATCTCTTTGCGGCGGAGCTTGTGAACATCGAAGCTGATGAAATCTGTCTCGGGAATGCCGACGATCATCAATTTTCCTCCTGGTTCAAGCAATTCCACAGCTTGGTCCAATGCGTCTTGATCCCCGCAACACTCGAATACGGCATCCAGCCCGGAGGGCTCGATCTCTAAGATTTTTTCGACGATATCTGAGCGGTCGGGATTCCCTGTCCATGTTGCCCCGGCCTTTCGTGCTGCCTCGAGGCGATCGGCGATTTTGTCCGTCATGTAGATCTTTTGGATTCCGATGTTTTTTGCCGCCAATCCCACGCTAAGACCGATCGGCCCAGCTCCCAGGATGGCGATCGCAGAGACGGGGGAATTGCCCATAAGTTCGACTGCATAGATACCGATGGATAGAGGTTCGGCTAAAATTCCCAACTTTGTATCCAGGCCCTCTTCCAAGCGATAACAATTGGATTCGGGCATCACGATAAATTCTGCCAAGCTCCCTTCCTTCTGTCCCGGGCAGCCGAGAAAAAGAAGATTCCGGCATGTGTGCGGACGGTTCTGGTGGCACTGATCGCATGTTCCGCAAGAGACAGCCGGGTCCACGATCACTCTGTCGCCTGGTTTGACTTTTTTCACATCAATACCGACCTGCTCGACCGTGGCCACGCATTCATGTCCGATGATAAACGGAAATTTGACCACATCGCTCCCGATCTTCCCCGTGGAATAGTACTGGAGGTCAGAGCCGCATAAACCCACTGCGGCGACACGCAGCAGAACATCTGTTCCTGATTTTATCGAAGGCTGGGGCACATCCCGCACTTGAATTTTCCGGATGCCGGTCAGGAGAGCTGCTTTCATTCAAATCCCCATCGGATTTTCTTTTTATGATCGGCCAAAAGGATTTTCGCTATTGTAAACAAAACCCGCGGATTGATTGAACCCAATGTCCTCCACCCCCAGCATTTTTGTCGCGCTGAAAAGGGCTTTTCCCGCGTGTTTAAAGGCCACGGCCGTGTGGTGGGGGAATCGTTTTTCGATAAGCACATGGCGGTAAAACCGCCCCATTTCTTTTATGGCGAACACGCCGATGCTCCCGAAAGATTTGGGATCGACATCGAGCACTTCCCCCTCAGCCACATAGGAGCGAAGCTCGGCACCGGCAGTGGACTGAAGCCGGAAGATGGTGATCTCTCCAGGGCGGATCCTGCCCTCCAGTGTCCCCCGGGTGATGTCCGGCTCTTGACTATCCTCCAGCAACCGGTTCATGATGAGCTGGAATTTCATCGCCCCGTCCAGCAGACAAGAAGCCGCGGTGTTCCCGCAGTGGAATCCCATGAAAAGGTCGCTGGGCTTATAATCACCGATCTGATCTCTGGCTTCTTCCACCATATCCGAAGGAACCGTGTTGTTGATATCCAGAAGCGTGGCAGGGAGTTCGGTGGCGCAGGTGGCCATGTATTCGCTCAAAGCTCCGTAGATGTCGACTTCACAAGATATCGGTATTCCCTGAGAAGCCAACCTTGCATTCACATAACAAGGGACGAACCCGAAATAACTCTCGAATGCTGGCCAGCACTTGTTGGCGAAAACACCGAACTCGGAAGCGCCCAGATGATCTTCCCGGAATTTAGTCAAGGCCACTTCGTATTGGGCCAATTTTTCCAGAAGGTCGGGATAAGCATTCCCCTTGCCCAGCTCCTTTGCCATGTCCTCCACGACATCCTTAACAGCCGGATCTCCTTTGGCTTTGAGAAAGATGTCGTAAAGGTCCAGCTCGCTGTTTTCCATGATCTCCACGCCCAAGTCATAAAGGGGTTTGATCGGGGCATTGCAGGCTAGAAAATCCTGCGGCCGGGGTCCGAAAGAAAAGATCTTGAGCTTTTTCAGTCCATTGATGATGCGGGCCACTGGAATGAAGTCGGAGATTTTGTCGGCCACCTCTCCAGCGGTCCCGACGGGATATTCCGGGATGTAGGGAGCGAGCTTCCGCAGCCCCACGTTGTAGGATGTGTTCAGCATCCCGCAGAAAGCATCCCCTCGTCCGTGGATAAGGTTTTCTTTTGTTTCCTCCGCTGCAGCTACGAACATCACCGGCCCGTCGAACTTTTTGGCGAGCAGGGTGGTGGGTCCTTCCGGTCCGAAATTTCCCAAGTAGATGACAAGAGCATCCACACCGTTGCTTTCGATCTGCTCCAGGGCTTTCAAAACATCCTTTTCGTTTTCGACGACAGTGCCGATCTCGGTTAGGGAGATTTTTTTCGCTGCGCACTCCTTCACGACTTTTTCCCGTCGCGATCTCGAAAGCTCCACCGGGAAGCAGTCGCGGCTGACCGCCACGATCCCCAGGTTGACATCCGGAAGATTTTTCATTTTTCATCCCCCTTTTTATTCTGCCCGTAGTAGGCATCCGGGCCATGTTTTCGGCGAAAATGTTTGTTCAACAAGCTATCCGGAATGTCCGCGCGGTCGGGATCGAGCATCAGTGTTCCCCAGGCTATTTTGGCGACCGACTCCAGGATCAGGCCGTTCAAGGCGGCATCCTCGGGTGAGTTTCCCCAGGTGAATACACCATGGCTCACGACCAGGACTCCCGGCATTTCCATCGGATCCAGATCCGTGAACCTCTCGACAACCACAAGGCCTGTGTTTTTTTCGTAGTCCTCCGCGATCTCTTTTTCTGTCAACATGCGGGTGATGGGCACAGGGCCATAAAAGTGGTCGGCATGTGTTGTCCCCAAGCAAGGGATTTCTATGTTCGCCTGGGCGAACATCGTGGCGTATTCGCTATGTGTGTGGGTGATACCGGAAATTTTCGGGAATGCCATGTAGATCTCCAGATGCGACGGGGTATCCGAGGAGGGATTGAGCCTGCCTTCGACCTTGTTCCCGTCGAGACCGACCACCACCATGTCATCCGGCATCAGTTCCTCGTAGGCCAAACCGCTGGGTTTGATCACGACCAGCTCCTGATCCCTGTCTATCCCGCTGACATTCCCGAATGTGTGAGTCACCAGCTTGTATTTCACCAGATCCAGGTTGGCCTTCCAGACTTTTTCCTTCAGTTCTAATAGCATCGATCCTCCCTGGTTTGGTTTTCGCGGATCGAGAGCAGGTCTTTCATCACATTGTAAAGGGAGCCAGACCAGTCCCTCCGGCCGAATGCATCGTGCAACTGGCTGTAAAGCTTGTGCAATTTTTGATATACCCGATGGTTTTCAGGACTGGGTTTGAAGGAGACCTCTTTGATGCCGCACATGGCGTTCTGGGCTTCGGGAAAGCTCTCATACCCTCCTGCCTCCCTTCCTGCCACAACAGCTCCTGCGATGGCCGATCCCAGCGCACATGTCTGGGCGGACCTGGCTATCTTCATCTCCCTTCCCAGTACATCGGCATAGATCTGCATGATCAGGGGATTTTTTTCGGCGATTCCCCCGCAGTTTATCACCTCGGTAATTTTCACCCCGAATTCCTCAACCCTGTTAATGATGGTAAGCGCCCCGAAGGCCGTGCCTTCGATCAGGGCCCGGTAGATCTCCCCGGGTTTGGTTTGAAGGGTTTGCCCGACAAGCAGGCCGGACAATCGTTGGTCTACCAGGATGGTCCGGTTGCCGTTGTTCCAATCCAGCGCAAGGAGGCCGGATTGCCCGGGTTTGATTTTTTGGGCTGCCTCTGTCAACGCTTCATGGGATCCCTCTTTTTCTCCACCGGGTCGGATAATATTCACGAACCAGTTGAAAATATCCCCCACTGCTGATTGGCCGGCCTCCAGGCCGTAATAACCAGGGAGCACCGAACCATCCACGATGCCGCACACGCCGGGTATATCGGCCAGAGGCAAGTCACTGGGCCAGACGGCCACATCGCACGTGCTCGTCCCGATGATCTTGACCAGCTTGCCCGGGGCTACGCCTGAACCGACCGCTCCCAGGTGGGCGTCGAAAGCCCCGACCGCCACTGGAAGGCCCGCAGGAAGACCGAGTTTTTCCGCCCATTCCTTGGTCAATTTTCCAGCCTCGATGTCCGAAGTCAGAGATTCCGCGTAGAGCCGGCTGCGGAGATCTCCCATTTTAGGATCCAGTTTGTCCAGGAATTCTTTGTCCGGTAGCCCGCCCCACTCGTTGCTGAACATGGCTTTGTGCCCGGCCGCACACCGGCTGCGCTTTGTCTTTTCCGGTGGGGATGTTCCAGTCAAAACAGCGCATATGTAATCGCAACATTCCACCCAGCTGTAGGCCGATTCGAACACTTCGGGGTCCACATTCAGGCAATGGAAGATCTTGCTGAAAAACCACTCCGAAGAATAGGTGCCCCCGCATTTGGCGAGGTATTCGGGGTGTTCGGCGGCTGCCAGCTCCGTGATCTGGGCCGATTCGGCCGTGCTGGTGTGGTCCTTCCACAGCCAAGCATGAGCATTGGGATTGTTTTGGAATGGGGCCTTGAAACAAAGCGGGATTCCTTCCCGGTCGACCGGCAAAGGAGTGGAGCCGGTGGTGTCGACCCCGATCCCTATGACCTGGATGGGTTTAAAACCAGGGTCCCTTTTTTTTGCTTCGGCCATGACCTTGCTGACCGAAACTTCCAGGCCCTTCAGGTAATCCCCGGGGTGTTGCCGGGAAAGGTGGGGATCGGACGGATCCAGGATGATTCCGGCCTGGCCTGATTCGTAGGCATGTATCGCTGTGGCGATCTCTTCTCCGTCTGTCACATCGACCAGCAAAGCCCTGACCGAATTGGTGCCGAAATCCAAACCTAAAGCGTATTTTTTTTCCATTTATCCTTCTTTCGGGCCCTCTATTTGGCGATGATCAACGGCGAAAAATAGATCATCACCAGCGCGATGATAACCAGCACGACCAGGGACAGTATGAGATCTCTTTTGTTCCAGCTTTCCCTGGAGGCTTTTTTATCTTCGGACACGGTCGTGCCGTATGTCAATCCCTGGATCTTTTCGTAGGATGGTTCCCGTGTCAACAGACTGATGATCACCATCATCCCGATACAGGCCACAAAAAGATAAAAACAAAAATAAAGGAAATTGACATCGGCGAATTTGTACAGGACGCCGTCCAAGTGCTCCTTGTTGAGCTCGGCGACCAACCGGATCATCCCGATGACGAATCCTCCTATCAGGGTCGAGATCGCGCCCTTTGAATTTATCCGTTTCCAAAATATCCCCAAAAGAAATACGGCCGTGATCGGGGGGGCGATGTAGGATTGCACGCTCTGGAGGTAGTGATACAGTTCACCCGAGATGTATTTCATAAACGGGATCCACAGGATGCCCGAGATGACCACCACACCGGTAGCGATCCGGCCCACCATCACCAGTCTTTTCTCCGGTGTGCCGGGTTTGATCTTTTTGTAGATGTCCATCGTAAAAAGGGTGGAGCAGGAATTGAAAACAGCGGCCAATGAACTCATCAGGGCGGCCAGCAGCCCTCCCACGACAAGCCCGCGCAGGCCGATGGGAAGGAGGGCCTTCACAAGGGCTGGGAAGGCCTGGTCCGAAGCAGCGAGGTCGAGCTGCCCGGTCTTGACAAGAGCGTATGCCGTGATCCCGGGAATGAAAAAGATAAAAAACGGAAAAAGCTTCAAATAGGAGGCAAAAATGGACCCCCGTCTTGCCTGTGTTTCTCCGCGGGCGGCCAAAACCCTCTGGATGATGCACTGGTCGGTACACCAGTACCAGATACCGACGATCGGCGGGGCCAGCAACATCCCCAGCCAGGGAAATTCCGGGTGGTTCAACGGCAGGAAGAGATTGAAGTGGTCGCTGCCCACTATAGATATCAGCTTGCCCCAACCGCCGATTTTTATCAAACCCATGACGGTGACCGTGATGGATCCCAGAAGAAGGACGAAGGCCTGCAGACTTTCGGTGTAAACGACCGCCTTCAATCCCCCCAGTATGGTGTAGATCCCGGTCAGGATAACCGTGATCAATGCACCTGTCCAGAACTCGACGCCCATGAGCGTTTGGAACACCACGGCACCTGCATAAACGGTCACGGACACCTTTGTAAGGACATAGGCGATGAGCGAGATGATGGAGAGGAACCACCGAGCGGATGGCGAATAACGCCTCTCCAAGAATTCCGGCATGGTGAAGACCTTGCTCCGCATGTAGAACGGCACGAAAACCCATCCCAAGAGCAAGATACACCAGGCGTGCAACTCATAGTGTCCCATGGCCACGCCGGTTTTGGCGGCCGTTCCAGCCAGGCCCACGATGTGTTCCGACCCGATGTTCGAGGCAAAGATAGCTGCCCCGATCACGAACCAGCCCACGTGGCGGCCGGCCAGGAAATATTCCGAAGTGGTTTCCTGCTTTTGGCGGATGACCCACCATGCGATGGCGAAAATCACCAAAAAGTACAAGCCCAAAACGATCCAGTCTAAAGGTTGCAGTCCTTCCATGATGCTCAGCCTTTCATGATGTTTTTTTAGCTGATTATATTTACTATTAGCCGCAGCTAGATGTCAAATGATCTCGAATGAAGGATTGGCATTTGGATTATTTGCGAGTTATCCAAACAACCATCTCTCCTGCTCCTCGATGGGCCCAGGCATAATAAGGGATGGCTGTTAGCGGGATTTTATCGCCTGCAGTGCTTTTGATGACCACCAATCCTCCCAGCATGTTTGGGAGAAATTCGGTCTCCAACGAAGAGTCATCCGGGAGAGATCGATCGAGGACACGTTCTGCATTGTCCACGCCTTCGAAACAGTAGACGATCGGACCTCTCTGCAAAGCCACTTTGCCCTGGTTTTCCTCAACTTTTTCGTGGCTTTTTACCCTGCGGACAGGCATCGGCAGACTCAGCTCGATCCTGTCCCCTGATTTCCATTCCCGGTTCAGACAGGCAAATCCTTTTTCCATCTCGAAGGAATAAGGAGTGCCATTGATGCGAATTTCTACATCGTTTGTGTGTACATCCACGAATCGGTAGAGGTCACTGGGAACGGGTTGGCCCTCTGCCCATCCGGGGATCCTGACAAAGACGGAAAATTCTTCCTCTTTTTCGGGATGAACCGTAATTTGAACATCCCCATCCCAGGGGTAACGGGTTTCCTGGCTCAGCCTTATCGTTCGATTTTTCAGTTCGATGGTTGCCTCGCTCTGGACATAAAGGTTGACATAGATGTTGTCGTCTTTTTTGGCGTAGATGTAACCCGGAAAAGAGGGGATGAAACGCACGATGTTTCCGGGACAGCAGGCGACCTCGAACCAGGGGCTGCGTTCGCGATCACCCCTGGATTCCAGAGGATTCTGGTAGAAGAAGCGGTCTCCTTCCAGGGAGACGCCGGAGATCAGCCCGTTGTAGAGGATCCGTTCCATGACGTCGATGTACTTGGCTTCTCCATGAAGAAGGAACATCCTGTGATTCCAGAAAGCGTTGCCGATCGCAGCACAGGTCTCTGTGTAGGCCGATAGGTTGGGAAGTTCGTAGTTGTCCCCGAAGGCCTCGGACGTATGCCGGGCGCCCACACCCCCTGTGAGATAAAGCTTTTTCGAAACGACATTTTCCCAGAGCCTGTCGATGGCCAGGATGTAATCGGCATTCCCTGTGAGGGCGGCCACGTCGGCCATCCCGGCGTACATGTAGGTGGCTCGAACCGCGTGCCCGACCGCCTCTTCCTGCTCTGTGACAGGGATGTGGTCCTGCATGTAGTCCCGCCCGTTGTAAATGGCGAACGGAGAGTCTTCTGGATAAAGGCCTCCGTCGTGGGGACGCCCCCTCTCGTCCAGGAAAAATTTGGCGAGATCCAGGTATTCTTTTTTTCCTGTGATGCGGTAGAGCTTGGCCAGCCCGATCTCGATCTCCTGGTGACCGGGAACGTCCCGGCGCTTGTCGGGTCCGAAGGTCCTGACCGACATGTCGGCGTTTTTGACGGCCACATCCAAGAAAACACGTTTGCCCGTGGCTTGAAAGTAGGCCACGGCAGCCTCGTACATGTGACCGGCGTTGTAAAGCTCGTGGCTCCCTCTGAGCCTGGACCAGCGTTCCGGGCCTGCACCAGGCGCTGGATTTTCCGGATCGGCAGTTCGGGCGGGATACAGGTAACCGTCCTCTTCCTGGGCGGCGGCGATCAATTCGATCAAGCCATCGGTGTATTCTTCCAGCTCTGGATCGGGGTGAACCTGGAGGGAATAGGCTATTCCCTCGATCACTTTGTATACATCCGTGTCATTGAACCGGCGGCCAGCATATTTGCCCTCTTTTATGCCGGCGCCGATAGCAAAATTATCCACCCGGCCTGTTTCTTCATTTTTATTATTCGCAAAAGGGATGGTGATCCTTTGATTGGTTTCGATGCGGGGCAGCCAAAACGTATCGGAAATCTGGACGGCGGTGAAGGGGACAGGACTGATCGGATAATCCTTTTCAATCATGTCATTTTGCGGTGACTGTTTTTTACAACTGGATAATGTCGTGAACAAACCCAGACAAAGGAAAAGCAAAATCCCTGTTTGTATCCGTTTCATGTGGCGATCCCCTTCATGTTAGCGAACCCGCCACTCATGGATGCCGGCCGCAAATTTTTCCGGCAGTTGGATCTCCAGCCTGAGGGCAGTTGTCCTGAGCGGCTGGAAACGGACGAGGTTGAATGTATCTTTTTCCACTCCGTATGGATCGATATTGGCAACGGGCTTCCATGTGCTGCCCGATCTGTACAAGATTTGCCAGGAGGCAGGAACCCGGCATTGCCCTTGGCCCGTGTCGTCGAACCAGTACACTTCTGTTTCCGATACTCTGGCCGGTGCGGCAAAATCGTACTGGACCCACTCCATGGTCCCTTTGTTGGGCCACCAGTGGAGGTAAGGTTTGGAGTGGTCGTTGGAATCGGCCGGGTCCCACTGGTCGTTGACGGCCCTGCCGTCTTTGTCTCCGGATGCGCTGACCTTGCTTGTGGAAGCGATGGTCGGTTGCGGCAGGAATCTAGCCTTGGATTCGTCCCTGGCCAGCCACACCATCATCTCTCCCTGTCCCCGGTGGGCCCAGGCGTAGTAGGGGATGGCCGTGAAAATCTGTTGGACCATTATCGGGGTTTTTTCGTCTTCATCGTATTTGAAGGCCGCTGTTTTTCCATAAAGGCCGACAACTCCGTTTAACAGGTCTTCACGTAACTGGGGCTCGAGTATTGCATCGTCTTGAAGGACGATGTTGCTCACATAACCGAAATTGTCCACCCATTCGGTACAGTAAACCAGAGGGCCCCGTTCCAAAGCTATTCGTCCGGCATCGTCCTCGACTTTTTCATTGCTCAATACCCGGCGGACAGGCATCGGAAGTTCCAGCGCGATGGTGTCTCCCTTTTTCCATTGGCGGTCGATGTGCACGAAACCGTTTTCGACTTCCAGATCGATCGGTTCCCCGTTTACCAGGATTTTCGCTTTTTCCTCGGACGGTTTCAAATAGGAATACAGGTCGGAGGGGACGGGCTGATTCTGTGCCCAGCCCGGGATCCGTACCGCAATGGTGAAGGCTTTGGCCTTTTCCGGATCGATGGAGATGACGATTTTGCCGTCCCAGGGATAATCGGTCTCCTGTTTGATCCGGACCATCTGGCTGCCGGTTTGAACTTCTGCTTCACTCTGTACGAACAGGTTGACGAATAGATCGTTTCCTTTTGTCGCATACACATACCCGGGAACCGAAGGAACGAACCGTGTGACATTGGAAGGGCAGCAGGCACAGGTAAACCAGGCGCTGCGTTTGTTCTGGCCGTAACTTGTGAGCGGATTGGAATAAAAGAATTCGTTGCCAGAAAGACCGATGCCGGATATGATCCCGTTGTAGAGGACACGCTCCAGGACATCCAGATACTTGGCCTCCCCGGTGAGCAGGAACATCCTGTGGTTCCAGAAGGCGTTTGCGATCGCCGCGCAGGTCTCGCAGTAGGCCGAAGCATTGGGAAGCTCATAGTCTCCGCCGAATGATTCTCCTCCACTTTGAGAGCCGATCCCTCCTGTGAGGTACATTTTTTTGCTGACCACGTTATTCCAGAGCGTATCCAGTGCTTTTTGATATTCCTCATCTCCTGTCAGAGCCGCCATATCGGTCATGCCTGCATACATGTAAGCGGCCCTGACCGCGTGGCCCACCGGTTCGGTCTGCTCGATCACCGGCTTGTGATCCTGGGAGTATTCACCATAGAGCTCTCGGTCATGGGCATGGCCCCGCTCATCAAGGAAGAATTTGGCCAGGTTCAGGTATTTTTTCTCTCCGGTCACACGGTAGAGTTTGACTAGCCCCAACTCGATCTCCTGGTGGCCAGGCACTCCGATCTTTTTTCCGGGGCCGAAAACACTGTCGATCAGGTCGGCATTTTTGATGGCGATATCCAAAAAGGAGCGCTTGCCGGTTGCCTGGTAATGAGCGACCGCAGCTTCGTACATGTGCCCGGCATTGTAAAGCTCGTGGCCCAGATACATGTTTGACCAGCGCTCTTCGGTGTCTACCCAGAGGACTTTGGGAGGTTCGGGAAAGATCGAACGGGCCGTGTAGAGATAGCCGTCCTCTTCCTGGGCCGCGCCGATCTTTCCGATCAACTCGTCCAGGTATTTGTCCAGTCCAGGATCCGGATCCACCTTGAGGGAGTAGGAGGCGCCTTCGATGATCTTGTACACATCCGAGTCATCGAAAGGGTAAGTACTGCAAAATCCCCCTTCCTCCATGCCGGCAGCGATCTCGAAGTTTTTGATCCGGCCGGTTTCTGTGCTCTGTTCGAACGCATACGGAATGGTCACGGTCCGGTTGGTTTCCATCCGCGGCAGCCAGAAATTGTCCTGGAATTGGACATCGGTGAAAGGCACGGGCTTGACGGGATAGTCTGTTTTGCTTTTCTGCCCGCAGGCTATGCACAAAAAAATCAAAGCGAAACTAATCAGAAAAAAAACAAAGGAATGTTTTTTCATTTTTCCTCCATCCTCTTCATATTCTATCTATTAAACTGAAAAATTAGAACCATCTCTATTTTATTCTTTTTATCGGCTCTATTCCACGTTGTGTGGAGATTCTTAAAAGGCTTTGGACATTAGGCATGTCCGCAGCGACATTGAGGATCTAGCCTTCACGAGCCGTTCTCCGAGGGAATCCGACAACGTCGGACGGCGATGTTGTATTGAGCACGACTTTGCTAAACGACCAGAGATGTGGACAATCACGGGAACAGATGCCTGAAAGGAAGAGGTTGGGTGTAAACGTGCGCAGTTCATCGCCGCCGAGAAGAACGCTGCGGACATGCCTAATGGCATTTTACTTAATTATCGAAGGGAAGGGGCCGATGGCCCAGCCCGTTCTTTTTGTGATCACGGCCTTTTGGGTGAGTTTTTGCTCTCCGATTTTCAGGATGACGGTGTACTCTCCCGGGTCGACCATGGAGCCGCGCCCGAAAAATCTCCTCTGTCTTGGTTGACTTTCGGGTGGTGTGGGGCGCATGTCCCAGGACACCCTGTTCAATCCCGCTGTCTTTTTGCCACTCAGCTCGCGGATCACATTGTCCTCAGAGTCCAGTACCTGGATGGTGATGTCGTCTTCTGTCGATTCCTTCAGGAAATAATGGATGAAGATCGCGTTCGGCTCATTCGGCGTGGACAGATGCCGGTCGCCGTAGAGATGGTAGTTCCCCCATCCACGTGTGACATGCTGCGCCTTTGGTTCGATAGCGAAAAAATGAACATCCTTTGCCAGGACATCTGCGTTCAGTTCCCGCAGAGGTGTCACATCCGTCACGAATAGGCCGCGTCCGTACGTGCCCACCACAAGGTCGTTCTCCCGGGGGTGAACCAGAAGATCGTGCACAGGAACCGAGGGCATGTTGTTTTGGAACCGCACCCAGTGTTCCCCTCCATCGATGGAAACGAAAACGCCGCCGTCCGTCCCCACAAAAAGAAGATCCGGATTTTTTCCGTCTTCGAACACGACGTTTATCGGGAGATCAGGCAGGTTGCTGCCGATGGATGTCCAGGTGGCGCCAAAATCCGTCGTTTTGAAGATGAACGGGCGGAAGTCGTCCCTGCGGTAGCCAGTTTTTGTGACATAGGCTGTGCCCTCCTCGTGACTAGATGCAAAAACCCGGCTGACCCAGAGCTCAGCCGGCCCGCCGGCCTCCTGGATCTTTTGTGTCATCTCCTCCCAAATTTCTCCTGAATTTTTGGTGAGCCAGACCTTTCCATCATCCGTTCCCACCCAGATAACGCCGGCCATGACAGGAGATTCGGAGATCGTGGTGATCGTGCAGTACTGGATGTGTCCTTGGCCTGCGATCTTGACCGGGTCGTTCAGCGTCAGATCAGGGCTGATCTCTTCCCAGTCATCGCCCCTGTTTTTTGAGCGCATCAGCATCTGTGTCCCGGTGTAGATCACCTGGCTGTCATGAGGGGAAATCCGGATCGGCGGGCACCAGTTGAACCGGTAGGGATCTTTTCCCTCCTCTCTGCGGGGCTGGATGTCGGTCTGGGTGCCCAACTCTTGGTCCGTCCGTTGATGGCCGCCGAACTGAAGGGCATTGTACACCCAGCGGCCGTTTTCCGGGTCGATCTGATTGTACATGCCGTCGCCGGTGCCGACAGTCACCCAATCCTCCAGCATGATCTGTCCCGACCAGGCATTGCTCGGGCCCTTCCAGGAATCATGGTCCTGCATGCCGCCATAGATGTTGTAGGGATTTTCCATGTCCACACCGATGGCATAAAATTCCCCGAGCGGGAGGTTGTAGTGGTGGTCGCAGGTTTTGCCCCCGTCGTAGGAAATAAAAATACCGCCGTCGCTTCCCAAGATCATGCGATCGGAATTCTGAGGATCGATCCACAGGGTTCTCACATCTCCGAACATGGTGGAGAAAAGCCTTCGTGGCGGCCAGTCGATGTCATGCCAGGTCATCCCTCCGTCTGTTGAGTTAGCCAAACAGATGCTGGTGACGAAGATGTTCATGTCGTTTTCCGGATCGACCCGGATAATGTTGAAGGAATAGGCCGCTTTTCCGCCGACATTGTCTTTCAGGTCGTTCATCTTCACCCAGCTCATCCCCCCGTCCTTGGTCCGGTAGACCTCGCCGCCGATTTCTCGTTCTTGGGGTTCCAGCCCACGTCTTTTGTCCATGGCTGCTTCCTCTTCGAGGGGCTGGCGCATGTTGGCGTTTTCGACCACAGCGTACAGGATGTCCGGATTCTTCTGGTAGATGTCCAACCCGATCCGGCCGATTTTTCCTGTGGGAAGACCCTCTGTCAGCCGTGCCCAGTTCCCTCCGCCATCGGTTGTTTTGTAAATGCCGCTTTCCGGTCCCCCCGCTTCGAAGTGCCAGGGATACCGGTATTTTTCGTAGGTTGCCGCATACAGGATATCGGGTTCGTTCCGGTTCATGACCAAATCGATGACACCTACCTTTTCGTTGATGGACAGGATTTGTTGCCAGTGTTTTCCGCCATTTGTGGTTTTGAAGACACCGCGCATATCGTTGAAGGAATAAAGATGTCCCATCGCGGCCACATACACGATGTCTGGATTTGTGGGATGGACGATGATCTGCGCGATGTGGTGGGAATCCTGCAATCCCGTGTTTTCCCATGTTTTGCCCCCGTCCATCGATTTGTACACGCCGTTACCGGAATAGGAGCTGCGGGCGCAGGCCACTTCGCCGGTGCCGACCCACACGATATCGGGATCGGAGGGAGCCAGCGCCACGGCCCCGATCGACAGTTTGTCCTGAGCGTCGAAAATGGGCTCGAAGGTCGTTCCGTTGTTCGTGGTTTTCCACACCCCGCCGTTTCGCGTGCCCACATAAAAGGTGTACAGGTGGGCTTTGTCAGGAGATTCGGGAACGGCAAAGTCCGTCACCCAGGAGCCTGCCCTGTATGGGCCCAAGTTCCTAAAGGAAAAAGGCCGTAGTAGTTTTTGATTCAGCGTATTTGTTGCCTGAGCCTGGACTTGGGAAACAAGACTTATGGCCAAGATAGCGATCATCAATAATCCGACATATGTTTTTTTGTTTTTCATGCGCCCTCCTCTTTCTTTTGTGTCAGCCTTGGCATTTTACCCGATTAGAGAATTCTCCTCAAGTAATTAGGAAATAGGGGACGTCCCATAAGGTGCCACCCTAGAGAGTTGCCTATTGACCTTCTTTTCTCTTGTGTGATAATTGTCATAGGGATGAAGCAGCATAGGATAGGAGGTCGAAGGATGAGAAAATCCCGTTCATTTTGCTTGGCGGTCTTTTTGATAGCTTTGTGTTTTTCACTCATTTCATGCGGAGAGAAAACCACGACGGAGGAGGAAACAAATCAAATGGCTGAAAACAACGAAATGAAGGAAGAACCAAAAATGGAAATTCTGAGGCAGGCATTCGGGCTATTGCCCGATGGACAGAGTGTGGACTTGTTTGTGTTGACGAATTCAAACGGCATGCGTGCCCAGATCATGAACTATGGAGCCACATTGGTTCCCGACCGGAATGGAAACTTCGCCGACATCACCCTCGGGTGCGATTCGATCGAGGATTACATGGCAGCTTCGCCTTATTTCGGAGCCACGGTCGGGCGCTATGCCAACCGTATAGCAAAGGGAAAATTTACTCTGGACGGTGTGGATTACACATTGGCCACCAACAACGGAGAAAACCACCTCCACGGTGGTGTCAAGGGATTCGACAAAGTCCTCTGGGTGTCCGAGCCATTCAAGCAGGATGATCATGTCGGTGTCAAATTCGCGTATTTTAGCAAAGACGGCGAGGAAGGATACCCGGGCAATCTGGCCTGCACGGTGACCTACCGGATGACAGAAGACAATGAGCTGCATATCGTTTACGAGGCAGAAACGGATAAGGCCACGCCTGTCAACCTGACCCATCACAGCTATTTCAACCTGGCCGGACAGGGAGAGGGGGACATCCTTTCCCATGAGCTGATGCTGGCGGCAGATAAATACACGCCGGTGGATGCGGGGCTGATCCCGACAGGAGAGATCCGCGATGTAGCAGGAACTCCGATGGATTTCACGATGCCGCACGCCATAGGAGAGAGGATCGACCAGGTAGAAGGCGGCTACGACCACAACTTCGTGCTCCGCAGCGGCGGAGGGGCAATGGCTTTAGCTGCCCGGGTGTATGAACCCAAGACAGGGCGCGTTATGGAGATACACACCACAGAGCCGGGAATTCAGTTCTACTCCGGGAACTTCCTGGATGGGACGATCACCGGAAAAGCAGGCAAGGTGTATGAAAAGCATTACGGATTTTGTCTGGAGCCCCAGCACTTTCCCGATTCCCCGAACCAGCCGAATTTCCCGTCGACCATCCTCCAGCCCGGAGCCAAATACTTCAGCCGCACCACCTTCAAATTCTCTGCCCATTAATTGGGGACAGGATACTCATTCACTTATTTCGGTCTTTATTGACCCGATGATAGATGGCTTGAATGGTTAGGCTTAAAGTTATCTCATTTGGTTTTGCTGGATTTGAAAAATATTGGGGAACTTGAGGGAGGGATAGGTATGGTTATTCGCAAAGTTTCATTATCTTTCATGGTCGTTTTTTTCATATGTATAGGCTTTTTTCCATGGTCAACTGGAAGCGCTCAGGAAGAGGGGTCCATGAATACATTGATCATCGATGTGGATATGGGAAAAGAAAAGATCAACAAAAACATTTACGGGCATTTCTCCGAACATCTGGGCGGTTGCATCTACGGAGGATACTGGGTCGGCGAAGACAGTCCCATACCCAACACGCGCGGTATCCGGAACGATGTGATAGAAGCTCTCAAAAAGATCGACATCCCGGTGTTGCGGTGGCCGGGCGGATGTTTCGCCGATGAGTACCACTGGAAAGATGGAATCGGTCCCAAAGACGAACGGCCCCCCATGATCAACACCCACTGGGGCAAGGTGATCGAAAACAACCACTTCGGCACCCACGAATTCCTGGATTTGTGTGAGCTGCTCGGTTGTGAACCCTACATCTGCGGGAACGTGGGAAGCGGTTCGGTCCAGGAGATGCAAGAATGGATCGAGTACATCACCTTCGATGGAAAAAGCCCGATGGCCGACCTGCGTCGAAAAAACGGCAGGGAAAAACCGTGGAATCTGAAATATTTCGGCATCGGTAACGAAAACTGGGGTTGCGGCGGCAATATGCGGCCGGAATTTTATGCCGATCTCTTTCGCCGCTATCAAACATATGTGCGTAATTTTTCGGGAAACAGGATCTACCGGATCGCCTGCGGTTCTGTAGATGACAACTACTACTGGACCGAGGTTTTGATGCGGGAGGCTGGTTACAGGATGAACGGCTTGAGCTATCATTACTACACCGTACCGGGCGGTTGGGGAAACAAAAATTCTGCCACCAAGTTCGGCGAGACCGAGTGGTTCGACAATCTCGAAAAGGCGCTATTTATCGATGAGTATCTGACCCGGCAGTCCACCATCATGGACCGTTTCGACCCGGAAGGACGGGTGGGGTTGATCGTGGACGAGTGGGGAAACTGGTATGAAGTGGAGCCTGGAACCAACCCATCCTTCCTGTACCAGCAAAACAGCCTGCGGGATGCGTTGACAGCCGGTCTGACTCTAAATATTTTCAACAGCCACTGCGACCGCGTCAAAATGGCCAACATCGCCCAGACGATCAATGTGTTGCAGGCTGTGATCCTGACAAAAGACGAAAAGATGGTCCTCACACCCACCTATCACGTGTTCGACATGTACAAAGTCCACCAGGACGCCACCCTGCTTCCATCTCAGCTTGATTGTGTCAAATACGAGTTCGATAAAGACAGCATTCCTGCGATCAGCGCCTCGGCATCCAAGGACAAGGATGGAAATATTCACATCTCGTTATGCAACCTGGATCCCAACAGATCCCAAGAACTCAAATGTGAGTTGCGCGGATTTACACCTCAGACCGTCAACGGCCGGATCATTACTTCTGACGAAATGACAGCCCACAACACGTTCGATAAGCCAGAAACTGTCAAGTCAGTTGAATTCAAGGATGCCAGAATCGAAGGCAAAGGCATAGCAACCGTCCTGCCACCAAAATCTGTCGTCGTTCTTGAAATTAGATAATTCTGCTTAAATTGGTGAATGGATATCCTGTCCCCAATTAATACTTCCACTTGCTGGTGTCTTCTCCAGGGGGAGCGTTTTTGGTGATGTGTGCGGCCATCTCCCGCTCCAGCTCACCGGTGCCTCTTCCGAATGGTGACCACCCGTGGGTTTTTCTAGGACGGCCGTACCGGAATGACCCGGCGTAATAGGGATCTTTTGTGCCCTCCAGGAATGCCTCCATCTCATAAACGGCTTCGTTCAGGTAGAAGTTGTCCATGTCCCCGCAGAGCAGGTGAATCTTGCCCACGAGCTTGGGTCCTATCTCAGCCCAGTGCTGCTTTAGGTAATACACAAGATCGAAACGGCCTCTCATGTAAAGGGCCACTTCGCGGTCGATCTCTCCGGTCAACTTATCCCATAGGGGCTTGGGATATCCGTCCTCCCCGATCGGCCCGTAGGCGGCCTGCCAGATGTCCAGCTGCTGCCCGGACCGGCCATTCGTCCCCAAAACAGCCTCCAACTGGCTCATCTCCCGCATGGTGACCAGGACCTGGCCGTGTGCGTCCCTCATCAGCGGGCGCTCCGGCCTCATCCATCCGGACTCGATAAAAAAAGCGTTGTCATCCTTATAGATATTGACCAGGCCGTAGTAGTTGAAATCTATGGGGTCAGGGAAGAAACTCCAAGTCCCCCAGAAAAAGTCGGGATGGAAGACCTGCAAGGCCAGGGATTCCCATCCCCCGGTCGATCCCCCAGACAAAACCCGCGCATAAGGTTTGCGAATGATCCGGAACTGCTCCTCGATTTTCGGAATAAGCTCTTCCATGATGGCATCCCCATAAGGCCCGCAGTTGACAGAATTCACCGCGTAGGAATCGTCGAAATAAGGACAGGGGTGCTGAAAAGTCACAACGATCATGCGGGGAAAGTCCTCGGCTGTCCAGGTCTTGTAAAACGAAGATTTCTCCCCCTCCATTCCATAGGGAGCCCGGGTCGAAAAGTGACCCTGATTGTAAAGTACCGGGTAGTAAACATCGGGATGGGAATCGTACCCCATCGGCAGGAGAACCGTGGCGCCTATATACATAGGGTGACCCCAAAATTCCGAAAGAAGCTCGCTCTTGAACTTGATGCGCTTGACCCATTCGGTATCTGCCGGAACTTCGATGGGAGGGATCACCTGGTCCATCGTCAGCTTTATTGCGTAGCCTTCCGAAGGATCCAAGTGAACCGTTTGCGCCTCACTGTGCAAGTTTCCCGGGGACCTGTTGAACTGCTGGCCTTCCCACTGATCCATATGGGCCCAGATCACATGCCCATCCGCGCGCTCGAATCGGGTGTAAATATTTATCAAAGCTTGGACACTGTAATCGCCCGCAGGAATATCGCTCAGGCTTTTTAAAGGGTAACCGAGGATGGATTCGTCGATCACAACGGAATCCCCCGGTTTGAGATCGAACACATCCAGCCCGAAAAAGGGAACGCTTCTCATCCATGACCCGGCCTGCAGGCGTGGCTCTCTTTTTTCATCCTTCGTGACCATGATGAAGACTCTTCCTGTTATGGCTTCTTCATGGACTGACTCTGGAAATGACAGCTCGAATCGCAGTTTCAAGGATTGATCCGCCGTACCGAACGAAAGGGAAACAATCCCGATGCATAAAGCGATTGCCAGAAAATAAACGCGAATACATACCGAAGTTCGGATTTTAAGTCGCATCGATTCCTCCCATATTTTTGGATTCCTTATTTTTTCCGGATGATTCTCTCTATTATCACAAAAAATATTGCGATTCAATATTTTTGACATCGTAGGAGCGCTGTGTTATGACGATGAATAAACGTACGGCTAAAACCATGCAGGAATTGGAAATCAAGAGTGGGGATGGGAAAGTTTTTTATGGTTGCTTCAGGAAACCTGAAGGAAATGGTCCTTTTCCGGCGGTTATCTTCATCCATGGGGGAATGGGGGACAACCGGGAGTACACACGGGCGATGCTCGATTGGAGCGTTGCCGAGCTGCTTCTCCAAGAAGGCTTTGTTGTCTTCTCCACGGATTACAGAGTGGATCTGTCCGGGAAGGACATCGGTGATGTCGTAGTAGCCTTCAAGTTTGTGGCTGAGCTGCCGTTTGTGGACGACCACGAAATCGCCTATTTCGGCGACAGCCACGGGGCTTATCTGGCAATCATGGCTGCAACCCATACCAATCCTTTTGCCCTTATCCATGGTTGGGGAGTGGCGGACATGGCGGAATGGTACCGGCATATCATCGGAATACCAGCTTCATACTATAAGAGAGTATCCGAGGATTTAGCGAAGTCACTAGGTGGCTCACCGGATCATGTCCCAGAAGCGTACAGCCAGGTTTCTCCTGTATCTCACGTCCCAAACATCGAATGCCCGGTCTTGATCCTTCATGGCGAGAAGGATGAAGACGTCCCTGTAGCTCATGCCCATATAATGGCTCTCGCGATAGAAAAAGCCGGCGGCGAATATGAGTTGAAGATTTATAAAAACGCCGGCCACGGCCTTCGATCCCCCGAGATCCGCCAAGAAATGGATCCGCTGGTCTTGAGATTCCTGAATCGATATTTATACATGTAACGCTAAATAGCATTTAAACCTGGGAAAGCAATCCTCAACCGTAATTGACATTACATCTTGCCATATGCTATATATTTTTTGCACCGTTGGGAAGGAATCCCAAAAAGTCTTAAACCATGCTTTCAACAGGGGAAAGGATAGGTCACTACAAAATCGAACGACTCCTGGGACAAGGAGGAATGGGACAGGTCTACCTGGCCACGGATGACATTTTGGAAAGGCAGGTGGCCATCAAATTTCTTCCCGAGGAATTGGAACTGGATCCGGCGACACGCCAGAGATTCATTCGCGAAGCCAAATCCGCTGCGGCCCTTGACCATCCCTTCATCTGCAAGGTTTATGAAACCGGCGAAAGCGATGGCAAATCTTTCATTTCCATGGAGTATGTGGAAGGCCAAACCCTTGACGAAAAGATGAAGACCGAGCCCTTTTCTCTTGCAGATACCTTACGGATTGCCCTGGAGATAACAGAAGCGTTGGAAAAGGCCCACAAACGGGGGATCGTTCACCGCGATCTAAAGCCGGCCAACATCATGATCACTCCCCAGGGGCATGCCAAAGTTATGGATTTTGGCCTGGCCAAACGCGTTCTCCCCGGGGGAGAACAAGAACTTTCCCGCACAATGACCCAATCGTCCATCACAGAAGCGGGGGCAATCGCTGGCACGATCTCCTACATGTCTCCTGAGCAGGCACGAGGAGAGGAACTCAGTGCCAATAGTGACATCTTTTCTCTGGGAATCATCCTGTATGAATTGGTTACAGGAGGCCATCCTTTTTCCCGGCCCAGTGCTCTCGAGACATTGAGCTCGATTCTCCGAGATCCTCCCCCGCAAACTCAAATAAGGCCCAAATCGGTCAACCCAATCATCAGTCCCATACTCCGCAAAGCATTGGCTAAAGACACAAACGTTCGCTATCAGAACGCAGCGGAACTAGCTGCCGATCTCCGAAAAGCCCAGAGAGAGATCACCGGCGGCCCCGGCATTAAACGCCTGATCCCGATAATCGGTATAGGAGTGGTCGCTGTCGCCATAATGGTCGTGCTGGCGATGAAATTCATCGTTCCTCATAGAGCCCCGTTGTCTGAGACAGGCCCAGAACCCATATCGGTATTGGTGGCCGATGTCCAGAACCAGACCGGAGACCCTGCATTTGACGGTGTTTTGGAAAGCATGCTCAGCCTCAGCCTGGATGGAGCATCGTATATTTCTGTATTCGACAGCAAACGGGCACGCGAGAAGGCGTTGAACATAAGACCAGCATCGGAAGGACGTATCGACCTGGAGCTGGCCCAGCTAATCTGCCAGAGCGCCGGTGTAAACCTGGCTGTAAATTCGACTATCGAGAAGGACAAAGGCGGCTATCTGATCACAGTGAGAGCGATCGATCCCACCAGTTCGGAAGAGGTTGCAAAGGTCGAGCAGAAAATCAACTCCAGACAGGATGTATTCAAAGCGGCAGACATTATTTCGGAGAAATTCCAGGCGCAACTCATTGAAATTCCCGCGGATTCAAAAGAAGCCTTGATGGGAGAGACCTTCACGACGACATCGCTGGAAGCGATGAAGGCCTATGCTGAGGCACAGAAGCTCTATGCGCTTGGGAAAGAGGAGGAAGCCATCCAGAAGTACCAGCAGGCAATAGATTTCGATCCCAATTTTGCCCGGGCCTATGCGGGTTTAGCGGCAGCCTACTTTGCCATAAACAACTTTCCAAAAGTGGAAGAGAATTATCAAATAGCAATAGATTTAATCGCAAAAAATCCCAATCTGATGAACGACAGGGAAAAATACAGGACTCGAGGCGGATATTATCTTTTTAAACAGAATTATAAGAGAGCTATCGAAGAATACAGTGCGCTTGTCAGAGAATTTCCTGAGGATTTGGCCGGGCATACCAATCTCGCCTTTGCCTATTTTCTGGGCTACAGGATGCAGGAGGCCTTCGAGGAAGGGCAGAAAGCTGTGGAATTCGATCCGGAAGATCTCAACTACCGGTACAACCAGAGCTGGTATGCCCTTGCTTCGGGCAATTTTGAAATCGCTGCTCAGGAAGCCCGGAAAGTC
>Ga0307445_10000168_pt1 | contig 32101 bp, 31 predicted proteins | sample SalMarSW160330MG_FD_202147 | JGI IMG/M metagenome (GOLD analysis project Ga0307445, IMG submission 202147) | Salt marsh sediment microbial communities from the Plum Island Ecosystem LTER, Massachusetts, United States - SW1603-30 | ecosystem: Environmental > Aquatic > Marine > Intertidal zone >... | reverse complement strand
AATAGCCAGGACATAGAAAAGAACAGATGCCATGAAGCTCAGGCGACCCGCCCCCTCCCATCTCTTTACATAAAAATATAGAGACGAAAGGGAAAAGAGCGTTACGAGTATGTTGTTTCTCCCGGATGCCCACGATACGGCTTCGGTGCTGACAGGGTGAACAGCGTAAAGGAGGGCGGCCCAGAAAGCGGCCTGACGATCATGGGCCAGCAACAGGATAAAGCTGTACAACAAGAAGGACGTTAGAACATGGAGAACGAGGTTTGTAGCCCTGAACCCCTGAGGTTTCATACCCCAAAGCTTATAGTCCAACCTGTAGCTTAAATTGGCTAGCGGTCTGTAATAACCGGTATGTTCGCCCGGCCTGTTCTCGCTGTGGACAATACCGTCCTCCTGACCGAAGTAGGAAATCAGGGAGTGCGGCTCTTTGATGTATGGATTGTTCTTTATCAAGGCATGGTCGTCCAGCATGAACCCCCCTGAAAGGGTTGGAATATAGACCAACGTAACCAACAAGCCCATAATCACTAAGGGCCACCAGGGGTGGAGCTTTATGCTGTCTCGGAAAGAGTTCATGATGTCATTTGTTCGTCTACTGTCAAAGACATGTGGTGCCTTAGGGGTTAGCCCGGTCTGTTGCTGACAAGGGCCGAAATTTGGTAACATCTTAGCCCGTTGAAAATGCTATCCGCATGCGGGCATCCGATTCTAAACCGTGTCAAACTCGCGCGCAAGTGACCGTTAAGAAAGAACAGGGGGTGAGGCTTGCAAATGGCATTGATGACCTGCAGGTACGGTTCGACCGGTGGAAACACTCGCCGCTTTGCTGTTCTTTCTTAACGCGCACTACCGCGCTCAAACAGTGCCTCGCTTTAGAATCGGATCACCCGCATGTTTTGTTATGCACGTTTTTTGAACAGGCTAAAGTGATACGAAATTTGAAACAGTGCAAAGAAAAAAACCGTAACGGCAGTAATGATCATACCAAGCTTGAACGAGGTGGGCTCAAATCTTATGACTATGTCATGGTGGCCATTGGGTAAAGGAAGGACTCGAAAAAGATAGTTCCCCGTGAGCAGTTGCTTTTTCCGGCCGTTTACATAGGCCACCCAGCCCGGATAATTGATCTCGCTCAATACCAAATAGCCCCCATCGTTCATCGTGACGCTCAGGTCAATCTCTTCGTTCCCATACGTCCTAATCTCACAGTGTTCTGTCGCATCCGACATGGCGGACTCGGGCTTGGTGTTTCCCCCCGTGCCAAGCGCTGCCCTCGGCGACAGCGAGAACGCCCCTTTCTGTTGAGGGTCTTCAAAGACCACCACCTGCCGGGGGTCGAAATCATCACTCATCATGAAATCAAGGAGTCTTGTCGACGACAGTGTAATGGCTTTGTGGACGATGTATGTCCTTGGCAGCGGGTCGGCAGTTTTCAACAGGCCAGAGTGATTTGAAATGGCATACTTGACGTTCAACATGCGAATCAAATGGTTATCCAGATCTCTGACATGCTCGACATTGACCGCCTCAGAGCACTGAGGCGTATTCTGGCTCCTATTGATATAGGATAGGTACCGCTTCAGTATTAAGGGATCGTATCCTTGAATATCCTGATAGCGATACAAAAGGCCGTCATTGGGCACACGACTATCACTCATTGCCACAACGCGGTGAATCTGCGGGTCACCATTCAGGACATTTATCAAGTCCATTTTTTTCTGGTCCGGACCCCGCTCAGTCGTCTTGATCAATGGGTTTGAGAAGGCCCAAAGGTCAAACGTCATGACCGCCAACAATATGGCGATTGCCCATGAACGGCGGCTCCGGTGCTTATGGACCAGATGGATGAGGCCTGCGGCAAGAACAAAGAAGCCCGCTCCGGTGAAAACAGAGACTTTCACGATCGCATGCAACCGAGTCATTAAATCCGGGCTGAACTCCGGCCGGCCTATGATCTTGAATACGTACGAGAAGAACAAAGAGGGTCCAAACAAAACCATAGCGATCAGCGCCGCGAAACACAGGCCTCCAAGGCCCAGTATTATCTTGTACGAAATCGAATACGATTCTAATTCGCTGATATTTTCAAGTCCCATTCCAGCCAGGATAGACAGAGAGAAGATATAGAGATAGAGTATTTGTGCGGGAATCCGAAAATGATGAAAGCCGGGCAAATGATATATTGAGCGATACACTGGATTGTATTGCCCCAGAGACAGGAACAGAGACAACAACAAGGCCAAGACAAGAAACCTTCGGACTTGGCGCGCTTTGGCACCTTTTCCCACACAGCCCAGCAGCAGGAGGGGCCCTATGCCTGCATATGCACCTAGTTCCCAGAATTGCCAGACTTCGGTACTTTTCCAATAGGTACTGTTGACAGGATTTCCAAAAAAATTTGGAATGAGAAATGTGACGAAATTGAGGGGGTCGAACGAATCGATTGTGGCAAATTCGTAGGAGACGCCACCGGAACGAGACGACAGTTGCATAAATTCATAGGTGGGCAAGATCTGTATGGCGGCCAGAGACAAACCTGAGAGCACCATAAGGACCATGCCACAAGCGAGCCTGAAAACGCTATCCAGCTTGCCATGTTTCAACCATACGGCAAGCTGCAAGGTCATAAAAAGAATTACGGCCAGTATGGTGTAAAATGTCGTCTGCGGAAAACCCGCCAGTATCTGGATCCCTAGGAACATGCCAGCGAAGACGGCATGCTTCACATGGAGCGTATTGACGAACTTGTGAAGGTACAAGAAAATCAGAGGAATCCAGATATAGCTCTGAACAAACGTGAGATGTCCTGCATAGACATGACCCATGAAAAATCCATTATAGCTGAAAATGACTGCGGCTAGGAAAGCGCCTGCCCTGTTTAGAGACAAATCGCGTGCAAAGGCATACATGAAGATTGCCCCAAGTGCGCAGTGTAGTATGATAGTACATTCGTAAGCCGGCTCTGTGGGTATCAGATAAAAGAGAAAGCCCAGGGGATAGAACATACTTGCCTGGATGTTTGCGAAGACAGGAGTTCCTGAGAATTGGTAAGGATTCCAGAGGGGAATAGTGCTGTGGCTTAAAACATAATCTCGAATGAACCTCTTTATGGGATAAAAGTATGAAACAAAGTCAGAGCCAAAAAGAGGCTTGCCGGACCATATGACCTGGCCAAAGAACACGGATACGGATATCACCAAAAGCGCAACAGGAAGGACGTCTAACGAGCTTGCTCTGTATTTGGTCATGCCACTACTTATTTCAAGCGCTGTCGGGTTTTTGAAGAATTAAGAGAAGAGATACTCCAAAGGGCAAGTTCAAATATCTAAGGAAAAAGATTTCGCAAAGAAACAACAGGGAAAGCATCCTGTTCAGCCAAGCCGGGAGACTAATAAAAAAGTCTGATCGAACCGGCCTGTGTCTCGGCAGGCATTTTTTTAGCGTTCTTATACTTAGAATTGGGCAGAAAAGGACGGCATTGTAATAACTGCAATTAATGACTTTCCAGTTGACTTGACGAACGATGCTTAGCATCTGTTGTTTGGTATAGCGTCGCTTATGATGCAGGGCCACATCATGAGGGCTCCAAAGAATCTTAAAGGCGGGAACCGTGACAATAACATGACCTCCAGGCTTGCAGACTCGTCTCATCTCTTTTAGGAGCTTGAGGTCATTGTCAAGATGCTCCAGCACGTCCAGGCATGTTATCGCGGAGAAGGTATTATCCTTGAACGGGATCGGTCCGTCGCCATCTGATTGCACAATGAGATTCAGACCCCGATTTCTCAGGAATTGAATGGCATCTGGTGAGATTTCCATACCGTAGGACGTGCCAAAGTTTTCCAGCAGCTTCAATACAATCCCAGTCCCACATCCAATATCGAGTATCCTGTCCTGCCCTCGCCTATCTTGAAACAGCCGCTCCAAGGTCCTCTTAACCAGGAACTGTTTCCCAACAAACCACCAGTAGGTCTGTTCAATGTCGTGCATGATTGTGTATTCGTCTTTTTCCATTGCCAGCATTCCCGGATTTCAACCGGGACGAGGGGGCCGGGTATTTCTCATGAGCAAGAAAGATGCCAAGGCCTGCACGCATCCAGGTCTTGATAGTCGCTCATTTATGCAGGGATGCCACGGCGTTAGAACTCACTTGCTTCACCCCATTCAAAGATTTGGGGGCAGTTTCATGCTTGCTCGCCTCCCGCAAGGCAATTGCCAGGTTATGACGTGCCTCCTGAAAGTCTGGCTTAATCCGCAGGGCCTCCTCAAAGTGGGAGACAGCCTCATCTAGTTTTCCCTGTTGGGCAAGAACCATTGCGTAGTTGTTATGGGCTTCCGCGAACTGAGGTTTGATCTCCAACGCCTTCACATAAGAGGCGATGGCCCTTTCAAATTCTCCTCGCTGCACCAAGGCATTTCCGAGGTTGTAGTATGCCGCTACAAATTCAACATCAATGCACAGGGCTTCAGAGTAGTGGGCTACGGCTTCATCAAGCCTACCCTGTTCGGCCAAAGTAATGCCTAAGTTGTTGTGTGCCATGGGATCGTCAGGTCTTATGTGAAGAGCCTTAGAATAATGATTGGCGGCTTCATCGAGTCTTCCTTGCCGTGCGAGTGCGTTTCCCATGTTGTTATGAGTGAGCCAGTTGTCGTTAGTGACGTTGAGGGTATGTTGGAAGAGGGCGATGCTGTTTTGCCAATATTGTACCTGGAGACGGGAACATATCATGAAGGCCACGAGGAATCCTGCTGTCAACGTGGCCAGAGCGATTCTTCGATGGGGCCATCTTGCTAAGATATCGGACAAACCCCATGCCATCACAATAAAGAGGCCAATCAGCGGTATATAGGTATATCGATCAGCCATAGCATGGGCCCCCACTTGCACGAGCCCTATGACAGGCACCAGGGTCCCAAGATACCATAGCCACCCGGTTGTAAGATAGGGATGTCTTCGAGCTGTCCGAAGGACTAACACGGTTATGGAAAGCAGTAACAAACCAGCCCCTGCAGCCTGCCACACGGGAAGGCCACGGCCAGGGTGGGGATAGAACACTGCCAGATCATGAGGCCAGACGGTCTTTTCCATGTAGGTCACATAGGCAACCAGGGTGTTAGCAAAGCGAATGTGAAGGGGAATGGTATTTAGCGACTCTAAGGCACCTCCGCTTCGTTGAGCGAGGAAAGTCACGATGCTCGAAACAGTCGCAAGGCCAAAAAGAGGGACCTTTTCCAATACCAGACGAAGAATCAGAGACCGTCGAGACCAAAGAACCGTTGATTTTGCAGTGTCTAGCTGAGTCGTCAGACTCGATGGTACAAATTCAAGACGGCCAAGGGGCCAATAATCCAACAGGAGGAGAACAAAGGGAAGGCTCACGAGCATGGGCTTGGCCATAAGCCCTAAGGAAAACGATACTAAGACCAGAATATAGCGACCGCCCCTTGGGCGTTTCACATAACGCAGGTAAAGTCCCATAGTGAGGAGCCAAAAGAAGGTGCTCAGAACATCTTTCCGTTCAGCTACCCACGCGACTGACTCTACATGGAGGGGATGAAGGGCAAACAGGGCGGCGACAAAGGCGCTTGGCCATAAGGCCCCTGTCATCTGCTCAAAAACCAGAAACAGTAAGAGGGTGTTTGCTATGTGAAAAAGCAGATTGGTGAAATGATGTCCTCCCGGATTCAACCCGAACAGGTCGCAATCCACCATGTGTGACAGCCAAGTCAGTGGATGCCAATTGCTCGCATGGGTTGTGGTAAAGGCCCAAACAGCACCATCAACGGTCAGTCCAGCCTGCACACGGGGATTTGCCGTGACATACAAATCGTCATCCAAGTTGACAAACCCATGATCTTGCACCCGCCAAAAGACAGCAAGAATGGCGATGGTGAGAAACAGGCAGACTCGAAGCTTGTCATGTCTGTAAAGGCTTTTGTCCATCACCGTGATACAGCCCTTAAGGGTTCCGAAGTGATTTTTTTCGTCTTTAAAAACCTCTTTAGCTCGGGTTGATTTGGCGCGATCCCCAGGGATGTTTGAAACGCGACGTTAGCCTCACCATACCTCCCGGCGTGATAAAGGGCCAGGCCCAGATTATTATAATAACCTTGGCTGTCAGGACGTAGTTCAATGGCCTTACCATACCATCCCACAGCCTGATCATAGTCGCAAAGCTTGTTATAGTAATACCCCCAGTTGTTGTACACGCCGCTCAAATCTTCATAGTAAATGAGGGCCTTTTCCAGCTCCACGCGCGCTTGTTCAAAAAAGCTTCGATCTGTGAGAAAGACCGCCATATCAGAATGAATCGTAGGGTGACTATAGCCTACCCTTGATGCCTGCCTCATGAATTTTAGACCCTCGTGAGGTTGGCCGGACATAAGAAGATATTTGCCGCGAGCAAAATGAAAATAGGTGGCCACCTCCCTATTCATAAAATCCTTGCTGAAATCATCAATGAGACTTTCTGTAACATAGAGTGGCCAGACGGCCCTGCCCGCCTCCCGGGGTAATGGGGTTTCACCTTGTGTGATTTTGTATAAGATGCCGTCAGGGTGGATGGTATACTCATCGTGGATGAAAATGGCCGATGGGTTGAAAACGGCGAAGTAGACGCCGCCTTGAGCCTCTTTCATGATTCGTTTCTCGACGACCGGTCTTAGCTCTTCCCACCTCGTGACAGTGCCGGCCCTGTATTCCTCTACATATGGCATCTTAAAGAAGAGATTGGGTTGGTCATATAATGTCACGTCTTCTCGCATTCTTTCTACGATCCGGCCATACATGACCGGGAAAATGTTATTGTCTCCGTCCAGAAAAACCGTTGCTCCATTGTCAACCGTTCTGAAGATATTGAGGGCATGCTCGTAGGCCATATAGTTGAGACTCTGGTCGCAGAGGCCGTAGTTAAAGGTGAGGGGGATGGCTGGTATGGCCAAGACCGCAACATGAATCGCTTTTCGTGTAATGCTGCCAAGAAAGGCGTATTGTTTGACCGTTTTCAGTATATCGGCAGTTCCTATGCCCACAAGAAGAGCCAGCGTGAGGCAAGAGGGAAGCCCAAAAGGGGTAATCTCCAGGGAGATGATGTTAAGGAAGACGCCGTAAATCAGATCAAAGACAATAACGGCGAAGAAAAATATTTTCCACCGGGCTGAGGGAAATTTCAGCCAACCCCACAGCGCCAGGGGCAAAACCACACCGAACTGACTACCCACAAACCAAACAATCTCTTTGGCACGAAGAAGGTATCCCCACAAACTCTTGGTCAGGACATAGGCGTGCCGATGGGAGCGGCCTGTCACGTGTGCAAGAAACCGACCGAGGGTATTGGGATCTCCCCAGTGGATAGCCGCTCCGGCCTCAGTACGGACAGGGAGATACACGTAAAGGGTCAGAGCGATCAAGAAGAAGAGAGAAAGAAGAACAAAGTTCTTCAAGTTCCAAAGGGCCTTATAGTCACCGGAGAGGACCAGAAAAAGTGCGGCAGGCGCCAGCATGACTGTTTGCATATGGTTGCCGAAACTGACCCCCGTTACAAAAACAAAGAAAGCCAGGCGGCGAAATGTCCTTTTCTCATCCCACCACCACAAGAGCCTGATAACAAGTGCCACAAAAAACAGGTGAAGGCTGTATACCTCAGCAGAAACGGCTTGGGACCAAAAAATTGGGGTAAAAGCCAGGAAAAGAGCGCTGACAAGAGCTGAACCCTGAGAGGTAGTGATTCTGAGAACAAAGGAATAGACAAGCCATAGGGTCAGGACGGCCAGCACCGTCGACATCAGATTGACTCTGAAGGCGATGTTACCCAGGGGGAGGAGGCAGAAGAGTTTCCCCAAGAGGGCATAGAGGGGGTAGCCGCTGTTGTGGGCAACGCCGAGGCAACATGCCGCCGCGGTGAGTTCTCCGCTGTCTCCCAGATAGACGGTGGGACAGATCGTGCTCAGATAGAGTCCGAACAAGGATATCGCCAGTATCTCGGGGATAAAATTGTGCGGTGAGTAACGCTCCATGTTCAATAAGTAGTTCCAGGGTGGATGATAGGCATGCCGCGCCTAGCGGCGTGGTTCCACAGCGCCGTTGTGTTTTTTTAGAAAAAGTGTCACGCAGCTGCCTGACTTCAAGAGTGAAAAAGCATTGGCGCCGCAGAAAGCCACTGCGGCCAACGGGAGCAAGAGTGATAACCCGAAAATATGCCGTATGGCCTGCTTGTTCATGCAATCCCTGTGCCCGCGCGTCCCTCGGAGGAGTTCAAAGGGATAAAGGGGGTCGAATCCGAGCATGGCATAAAGGTAACAGATGGTATCAATCACGTTATACTCTTGGGAGAAGTGCTGATGCCGGACGAGCTGGTATCCTTCAGCTTGAAGATAATGTGCCAGGGTATTCATATCAAAGTGGACCAAGTGGCGTGGCAAATCGAGGTGTAGCCAGGACCGACCTGACAGGCGACTTTGAAGGCTTTCTATGTGAGGCGCTGAAATTACTAAGACACCTCCTGGAGCGAGCAGGCGGTCTGCAATCTTCAGGGTTTTCCCGGGTTCTGGCAGATGCTCCAAGGAATGCCAGAAGCAGATAGCCTGATACTGTTGGGGTAAGCATTCAACCGCTTCGTTCAGGGTGTGAAATATTCTTTGCTTCAAATTATTGCGCGCCCGCTCAGCCGCTACGGTATCCAACTCCACACCGTTGACCTCGTAGCCCCAACTCTTTAGGTATTTGAGCATAACTCCCCTGCCGCAGCCCACATCCAGAACACGACCTCTTGGCATCAATCTCCGTATAGACCTAGCCCTCCAGTACCTGAAAAAGCGAACACCCCATTCCACGGTGCTGACGAATTTCCCTTCTCCAGGGCCATAGTAGTCACGATCATAAAAGGCCGCCAGCGTCTCAGGGCCGGGCATAGGGTGAACGAAGGAAGTTTCACAGCGTAAACATTGATACAAAGACCAGCCCCCTGCCCCAACGTGCTCATAGCCAGCAAGGGGACGAGAGTCCTTTGATCCACACAGAGGACATGCGGGGCTCGTATTGTGTGTTTCCATGTCAGCTTTCGGAGAGGTCAAGGGGGCCAAAAAGCAGGCTTCGACGGAGCCCCCAGCGGTGCAGCCGGAATGCAACCGAGGTCCTGATGACGCCGATGCCGTACAAGACGGCCTTTGGGAAACTGATCGAAGAGGAATCTTCCATGTAGCGAGTGGGACACGTGATCTCTCCGATGCTGAATCCAGCGTATATGATCTGTGAAAGCATCTGGTTGTCAAAGACAAAATCGTCTTCATTGGTTTCCAAGGGAAGGCCTTCCAGAAGCCTTCTGGAAAATGCTCGATAGCCCGTATGATACTCAGACAACTTGTAGTCCAGCAGCAAGTTTTGAACAAGTGTGAGCAGACGGTTTGCCGTGTACTTATAACGTGGCATACCCCCCCGCAAGGCACCCACACCCAGTATGCGGGAGCCGAGCACGCAATCAAACAACTCCTCTGCTATGAGAGATGCCATGGCTGTGATAAGCTTTGGCGTGTACTGGTAATCCGGATGTACCATAATCACCACGTCCGCCCCCAATTTTATGGCTTCCTTGTAGCATGTCTTTTGATTGCCACCGTAACCCAAGTTCTTGGAATGGACGATGGTCCTGATTCCAAGAGACCGGGCGGTCTCTGCTGTCCGGTCCTGGCTCTTGTCGTCCACCAGGATGACATCGTCCACAACATCCGTCGGGATTTCCGCGTAGGTTCTTCGCAGGGTCCTTTCTGCGTTATAGGCAGGCATGACCACCACAATGTGTTTTCCCTTGAGCATTCAGAGCGGTCCCTCTTAATTGCTTCGTCCTGATCCGAGCAATCTTATATTATGGTTCACCCCAACGTTGCAAAAGTCGAGGATGCTGCAGATCCAAGGCGTTAATGATGCATTACATATATACAACATATGGTCATTGTAAACTTTTTTATCTGTTGCCATGTTGTTTATGCAACGTTGGGGTGAACCTGCTTATATCATGGCCTAACCGCTGTTTGGGACAAGATATCTCTTGCAATGGCAGCCTGGTCGTATTCCGGATCTACGGCCAGCGCCTTGCTGAAATACAACTTGGCTTGTTCAACATTCTTGAGGTGGTTCAGGTAGATGAGAGCCAGGTTATGCATGGCCTCAACGTCCTCTGGATGCATTTCAATCAGGGTTTTATAGGTTCTTGCTGCCATTGTATGCCTGCCGCTAAGGTTGTAGACCTTGGCCAGGTTGAACAAGGCCTCCTGGTTCCCGGCCTGAATGCTTATAGCCTTCTGAAGGGCGGGGATAGCCAGATCATAGCGGCCTTGCCTCGCCCATGCAAGACCTAAACTGCTGTACGCCTCACTCCACATAGGCCTCAATTCGAGTGCCCGCATGAATGTCTTGACAGCATTGTTCAGGTCCCCCATGTCCATATAGAGCATTCCAAGGTTGTAATGTGACGATGCAAAATTCCCATTCATTTTGATTGCCATCAAATAGTGTTTCAGGGCCTTGCCATAATTTTGCTCCTTTTGTTCCAGGATGCCCAGGCCATTCAGTGCCAAGTAGTTGTCAGGGTTGATCTCCAAGGCCTGTGCCAGCTCGTGTCGGGCTAGGTCTCGTTGTCCGATCTCCAAGTAGAGCATTCCCATATTTGTGTATATCTCGGTTGGATATGGAGGGTGCAGGGTCAAGGTTTTCCTAAAGGCGACGATTGCCTCGTCGTATGCCCTAGCATGAAGGTAAGCGATTCCGAGGTTTCCATTGGACCTATAGTGGTTTGGTGATTTTCTTACGGCATCTTCCCAAAATGTTACAGGATCGTTCCATAAACCATTCCTCTGGTACGTCCAGAATCCAAGAATGATGATCAACAGGCCCAGAATTGAAGAAACGATTTTCGGTTTGTTGAGCCTATTAAACAAGGCCCACACGGGAGGCAGAAAAAAAAGCATGGACGGGAGGTACACCCTGTGCTCAAACATCAACTCCGTGCTGGCTGCAAGGGCCTCAATTGCTAGATTGGCAAAGAACCAGATGATGGAAAAAGCGACAAGCCGATGTCCCCTAACGATGAGGATCGTCAGGGCAAAAAGAACAATAAGACCAGCAAAGGAGAGTGAGGTGGTGAAAGGATCAAGGAGGCTGTGAGATACCGAAACATCGTGATTTAGGGTAAGCCTTGCAGGATGCGGGTAGAGCAGGAGGCTGATATAGAAAAAGATGACCCGGCCTTGGGTTAAGAACCGTTCAAAGGCCGTATACTGTCGCAGATGGGATATAGTCGTAACAAAGGTCAATGGGCTGTAATGGTAGACGAGGTAAACAGCCGCCAATAGGCCTCCAAGTCCTGTCACAAGAAAGAATCCAGCTCTTTTTAGCCACACCTTATCTAAATCTTGAAAGAAAAACCATTCGTACATAAATACTAACACAGGCAGCGTCACTGAAATCTGTTTGGAGGCCATGGATAATATCCAAAAAACAGCAGATAATGCAAAAAGGCTTATACAACCGCGTTTTTTCCGGGACAACCGGCCGTATAAGTAGCAAAGAAACGAAGACAAGAAGAACAGGGTGGCCATACTGGTCATCCGTTGCACGATGTAGGTGACCGACTGAATTTGCATGGGGTTCACGAACCATAGCAGACTGGCCAGAGTTGCCACCCACACAGGGTGGTGACTGGCATTTCGTTGAGCTGGCAGGGTGATTGTCTTAAATATGAACAGGTAGAGGAGTGCGCCGTTTAGCACGTGGATGACAATGTTTACCATGTGGTACCCCGGGAGCTGAAGGCCGTGAAAATAATAATTCAGGGAAAAACTGAGGTTGGCCAGGGGGCGATGATTGGCAAAACCCTCAAATGACGCATTGATAAGCTCACGGGGAGACAGGGACCTAATGGCGTATAGATTATCCCTGATGTTGATGAAGTCGTCCAAGTAGAGCGGGACTTGGAGCGTATGACCATAGAGGATCACGCCCATCAATCCGAATACAAGAAAGACCGAAATATGCGTTGTTAGTGTCTTGCTCGAAGGAGAGGCACGTTCCTGAATTACGGCCATGATATGCTTTCTTAAGCAATCATTATTTTAAGGTGAAGTGATCGACACAGGGGAGATTGAACAAAAAAGGAGATAGGCCAGGTAGTTTCTGGCCTATCTCCGGTTAAACAAGCTTGTCTAATTAGTTGTGAGTGATTCCACCGTCGACACCTACTGTATAGGTCTTGTCCCCGGAACCGTGATAGGCTGTAGCCTGGAAACTCGACTGCGTCTGATGGCTGGCCACAACAGTCGTGGTAACGTTAGCGGTGGGCCGGAACCCATAGTCAAAGAGTTCATCACCTGAGCCATCATGAAATATGGCCTGGATTGAATCGGTTGGATGGTCGGTGAAATACGCCTGTGATGCCGTGTACACATTCTTAATGTCAGAATTCGCTGCCGTGTTGTAGGACCGCTTCCTGTATTGTATGAAGTTCGGGATAGCGATCGCCGCCAGGATGCCGATGATGGCAATAACGATCATCAACTCAATGAGGGTAAAACCTTTTTGATCTTTCTTCATTAGTTTCTGCAACATTTCGAAACCTCCTTTTTGAGCATTTGGTACCTCAGCAAAACAGTTCAATCCGGCTTTTTGGTTCTTAGCAACTCCTTAGTTCACTCACCCCCCTTCAATGTTGGTTTGGCATTTAGTGAATGTTGGATATAGCCGCTCTCTGAATGTATCTGACTCCAACAACAAGCTGCTTCTGGCAATCAGCAAAAAACATACCGGAATTAATAGGGGGTGACATATTCTAGATAACTAACTGATAATAAAACATATTAATAATAACTCGGCCTGACTGGAAAAGTCTGGACATGCCAATATTTACAAAAATTGTCAATGACCTGACAAGCTTTGTAAGCCCATAAGCGATATGTTTTCCGGTCGGGGAAAACCGTGGCCTGGCGATGGCGGCTTCAATCCTTCTCGATGCCGAGCTTCTCCAAACGATAACGAAAAGAGCGGAAGCTGATTCCAAGCAGTTCTGCCGCCTTTTGTTTAATCCCCCCGGACATTTCCAGCGCCTTCAACAAATATGCCTGTTCCACCTCGGCCAATACGGCGTCTAAATCAAAGTCAGAGGCAGATATGTCAACAGCCACGGGCCTGCTCTCGTCGGCTGTTTTTCTGGTCCGCTTGTAAGTGGAAAGGGCAAGGCTGTCCGGGAGAATGATGTTGGTCGTGGCCGTGGCCACACTTCGCTCGATCATATTTTCCAGCTCCCTGACATTTCCCGGAAAATCATACCTTGCGAGCATACTCAGGGCATATGATGAAAGTTTCTGGATCGATTTCCCCGTCTCTTTGGAAAACTTTTCCAAGAAGTGCTGGGCCAAGGCCGGCAGATCGTCCTGCCTCTCTCTGAGGGGAGGCATATCAATGTGGATCACATTTAATCGATAGAAGAGATCCTCTCGGAAATTCCCAGCAATGACCTCACTTTCTAGGTTCTTGTTCGTTGCTGAAATGATCCGGATATCCACCTTAACATCTTCGGTCTCCCCTACAGGCTTGAAGGCCCTTTCCTGGACCACCCGAAGAAGTTTGACCTGGACGGCCGGGGTGAGTTCGGCGATCTCGTCCAGGAAGACCGTGCCGGTGTCACTCACCTCAAAGAGCCCCTTCTTCGTGTCCACGGCCCCGGTAAAGGCCCCTTTTCGATGGCCGAACAGCTCGCTTTCCATCAAGGTGTCTGGGATACCCCCGCAGTGGATCACGGTGAATGGTTTGTCCCTCCTTACACCATTTTCATGGATGGCCCGTGCGATCAACTCCTTTCCCGTGCCACTTTCTCCGGTAATCAGCACATTGCTTCGGGTGTCAGCGACTTGCTTGATCGCATTGTAGATCTTCATCATAGCCGGGCTGTTGCCAACAATGTGCCCAAAATGGTAGGTCTCTTTGAGCTCCGCATCGAGGACTTCTTTTTCGTGTTCAAGGGTTTTTCTTTCCAGGGCGTTTCTGATCGTGTGCTTGACCTCATCCACGTTAAACGGCTTTGGAATGTAATCATAGGCGCCTTCATTCATGGCTTCGACAGCCGTTTCCGTGGTTGCAAATGCGGAAATCATGATGACCACGGTCTCAGGTGAGTGTTTCTTGGCTTCCCGGAGGACGGTCAGACCTCCAACCGGGCCCATTCTGATATCCGTGATGATCAAATCGTACTTCTTCTTTGCGAGCATTCGGATAGCCTTAGTGCCGTCCTCCGCACACGCCACACGGTAACCTTCTGATGTAAGCATGACCTCGAGCATCTCTCGCATGCTCAAATCATCATCTACAACGAGCAAGTTTGGCATCAGTCTTTCCTGAACACAATTTTGCCACCAACCATGGTCAGGATGGCCCTCCCCTTGAGTTGCCAGCCATTGAATGGTGTGTTTCGACTCTTGGAACGAAACGTGTTCGCATCTACGTTGAACTCTTCTTCAAGGTCAATGATGGTCACGTCCGCAGGGTTGCCCAACTTCAAGCCGACATGACGGAGTTTAAGAATTCGTGCAGGATTGACAGACATCTTGGCAACAAGATCCCCCAGTTTCAGGAGGCCCATCCCTACGAGCTTCAGGCTCAATGGCAGGGAGGTCTCCAGACCGATCAGGCCGTTAGCTGCAGCGTCGAACTCCAGGTCTTTTTCCACCGTACTGTGGGGGGCGTGGTCTGAGGCAATGACGTCGATCGTGCCATCAGCGAGCCCTTCTCGTACAGCGTCTCGGTCCTTGGCCGTACGCAGGGGGGGATGGACCTTGGCGTTCGTATCGTAGTTTATGACCGCCTCTTCGGTTAAGGAAAAATAGTGGGGCGCCGTCTCCGCTGTCACGGGCAATCCCTGCGCCTTGGCCTCGCGAATGAGGCGCACAGACCCTTCAGCGCTAACATGGGCAACATGAAGTGGAGTACCGGCGAGCTCACATAGGGCAATGTCTCTAGCCACCATGACGGTTTCCGCGGCATTGGGTATGCCAGCAAGCCCCAATCGCGTGGCTGTGACCCCTTCGTTCATCACGCCGTTTGCCGTAAGATTTCGATCCTCGCAGTGGGAAATCACGAGTAAGCCAAACCCCTTGGCATACTCCATGGCACGACGCATCAGCTGTGCGTCCATGACTGGATTGCCGTCATCAGACACTGCCACCACGCCGGCGGCTTTCATCTCACCATGCTCGGCAAGACTCTTGCCCTGGAGACCGCGGCTAATGGCACCCACGGGATAGACGCGGACACCGCACGCCATGCTTGCCTTCTTGAGAATATAATCGGTGACGGACTGATTGTCGTTGACCGGCTCTGTGTTTGGCATGCAGCAAAGGGATGAAAAACCGCCATGGGCCGCAGCCGAACACCCCGTTTCAATGGTTTCTTTGTATTCGTGGCCCGGTTCCCGCAGATGCGTATGCATGTCAATGAGGCCGGGGACGACAAGTTTGCCGGAGGCATCAATGACGGCGGGTTTGGCGTTTCGGGTTTCGGGTTCCGAGCTTTGACCTATATGCTTGGTACCGGGTGGCGACACATCGCGTTTCTCAATCTTGACGATGGTCCCGTCCTCCACAAGGATATCAAACAAGCCGTCCATACCCGTTTCCGGGTCGATGACGCGTCCGCCCTTGATTAGTGTGGGCGTCACCGTGCCCCCCCGAGAAGAAGGTAAAAGATCGCCATTCGCAGAGCCACACCATTAGCCACCTGCTCCAGGATGACCGAGTAGGGACCATCAGCAACCTCAGGGGCGATCTCAACGCCCCTGTTCATGGGACCTGGATGCAGGATCAGGACATCGTCCTTCGCACCCACAAGACTCTCCGTGGTCAAGCCATAGCATTGGGCATATTCTCTTTCGGAAGGAAACAGAAACGCCTGTTGACGTTCCTTCTGAATACGCAACACGATGATGACGTCAGCACCCTTTAGCGCCTCCTGGGTATGATACGTTACCGGAGCCCCCAGGGTCTCTATGCCTTTAGGGATCATGGTTGGCGGACCCGCCAGAATGACATGAGCCCCCATCTTGACAAAGGCAACGGTATTGGAACGGGCCACACGACTGTGGGCAATATCACCGATGATGGCAACGCGCAGCCCGGAAAGACGCCCCTTTTTCTCACGGACTGTCAACATGTCCAAAAGCGCTTGGGTCGGGTGGGCATGCATGCCGTCTCCTGCGTTTATGACGGAGGCGTCAACGAGCCGGGCCAGCATGTGCGGAGCCCCTGCCGCGCTGTGGCGCAGGACGATGGCATCCGGATTCATGGCTTCAAGATTCTTGGCCGTGTCGACGAGGGTCTCGCCTTTGACCATGCTACTCGTAGAGGCCGAAATACTGACCGTGTCGGCACTGAGCCTTTTTGCCGCAATTTCGAAAGACGTTCGTGTCCTCGTACTCGGTTCGTAGAAGAAATGGACAACGGTTTTACCCCGCAAGGTAGGCACTTTCTTGATGGGACGGGTGGAAATCTCTTTGAGGGATTCCGCTGTGTCAAGAATGAGTTCGATCTCCCCCACGGAAAGACTTTCCATGTCAAGGAGATCCTTCTTATCGAATCTCATGGATTCTCCAAAAAAAAACCTCCTTACCGTGACTGGTAAAGAGGCTTTTACCCATTCGACCTATCATAGCATCTATGACCATAATGACACATACCTGCCGGACACTGCAAGTGACGATCCTATAGCATCGCGCGCCAAAACGAGTCAAGGGCGAAAACATCTGCCCCAAACGTCGGAAGGCCTTCTGGCACCCGGCGTCAAAGCGTGGGCCAAGAAGGGCGTTTGGGAAGGACCGGTCTGCTCAGTGGAGCACATGCCCAAATCGTCCCCATCTAACGCCCGAGGTCTCCTTATTCCATGACCAATAGATAATAAAGGCCTCACCTTTGACCATCGACAGATCGACAAATCCCCAGAACCGGCTGTCATAGCTGTGGTCGCGGTTGTCCCCCATGACAAAAAGGGCCCCGGCCGGCACGGTGACCGGACCGAAGTTATCGCGCGGCCTGGCACGACCTGGAATAACCTGCGGGTCCAGATAGGCGCCGTGCTTATCAACCATCGGCTTGTGATTGAGGTATACCTTCTTGTTTCGAACCTCCACAATGTCGCCGGATACCCCGATGACCCGTTTTATAAAGTCTTTCTTGGGATCTTCAGGGAATTTGAATACCACAATGTCCCCCCGCTTGGGGTCTGTGACCGGGATGAGAGTTGTGTCGATAAAGGGGAGCTTTACCCCATATATGAATTTGTTGACGAGGATGTGATCTCCCACCAGGAGGGTCGGTTTCATCGATCCCGAAGGAATCTTAAAGGCCTGCACGACAAAAGTTCGAATAAAAAGCGCGAGGACGATGGCAACCAGTATGGCTTCGGCGTATTCCCGAAAGATGCTCTTCTTTGGCTGCACAGGGCCTTCAGAAGATGTGTTTTCTTTCAATGCGATGCCCCTTTCTACCTTACACTGAGGGGAGCAATTCCTGCGGTTCTCCCAGCGTGAACTTCCCCTTCTGTATCCATTTCTTCAAGGTCTCTGCAATCTCCCTGGCCCGCACCACGCTCGACATTGGAACGGTGGGCACCTCTTTGCCATTGGCACGGATGGTGCCGCTCTTAAGTTCACTATAACTGACCGTGCCATAACTTTTTGATATGCCATGTGGATAGTCATGTCCATAGTCTACGATCCGGGTGAAAATTTCATCGTCTGAAACAGCAGTAAATCGCACTATCCCTTCATTCAAAATCGGGATCGGTACGCCCAGGCCCACGGCCAATGAGCACCCGTACCCCTGGATGCTCACCCCCACCAGCCACCTGGGACTCATTTTTTTCAGGTCGCCCATGACCCACAGCGTGCCTGCCGGGGTTAGGGGTAGACCGTTCTTGGTTCGCTTGACCTTGGGTTTGTGCTGGGTGCCGTGCCAGGCGACAAACCCCTGGCCGCCGCCAAGGAAGATTCTTGTGCCTATCCCGATCGTCCTGTAATAAGGATCATTCATGAGGGGGCTCAGCTGTCCCGCGGAACAATAGTTGGCATTGCCGCCGTTCGGTTTGAGGGCTCCCATGTACGTGTAAATCGTCTTGTCGGTGAAATTGATCGCACAGTTATAGTTTTGATACGCATTCCTGGGATTGCAAAGTGTCGCCTGAGGAAGCTTCTTCAGGGTGACATCCTTTTCAATGGCTCGGTTAGGATAGCAATCCGTTCCGTAGGCCGTGGCCCGAAGGTGAACGGTCTTGCCACCGACCAGGTCCTGAATCACATGGCCGCCCCCATACTTGAATTCCCCGGGGTGGACCTTATTAAGGGGGTCCTCTTCGCAAGGCTCCGTTGCCCCGATGAAGCAATCCACTGCAGCCAGGCCGGCATATGCTGGGACATTGTTGAGCCAGACCCTGGCAGCCTTGATGCCAGGCACTGAATGGCCGAAATTGATGAACGCCCCCGAGGAACACATGGGTGAAAAGGTCCCCGTGGTGACGACATCCACCTGCCGAGCTGCTTCAACAGCGCCTTTTTGTCTTACAATGTCAATAACTTCTTCCGCTGTAACCACGACAACCTTGCCGTCTCTGATTCTCTGATTGATTTCCTGGACGGTCTTCCTGACCTTATGGTGCTTCATGGCCTCGCCCCTTTCTTTCGCGCCTGTCGTGTCGGACGTTGATGACTTCGTACAACCCCTCTGAAAGGCTGTAAAAAAAGCCCGTCCATACAGATTCCTTATCCTCCAGCACGTGCCAGCTTGTCTGAAATATTATGTTTGATCCAGACTGGATCCCACCATTCCACTGGATTCACAAAGGTCTCATGAATGAGGATCGAAAAGTGGAGATGGTCCCCTCCAGCCAGACCCGTGCTGCCGGTGAAGCCGATGATTTGCCCCTTGGAAACCATCTGGTCTCTAGTCACCTGCACGCGGCTCAAGTGCCCGTATAAGCTAAAAAGGCCGCAACCGTGATCTATAATAATCGCCTTACCATAAATACCTAGTTCCTGGGCAAACGCAACACGTCCATTGTTGGCCGCAGGCACCGCCGAATGGGCCGTGGACGCAAGATCTATTCCGAGATGTACTTCATGATCGATGGCTCGGCCATGGTACCGATAGGTCCGACGCTCGGCAAATCCAGCTCTCCGGACTGAGCCCGGAAGCCTCAGAAGTGGACCCGTCCAGTACAGCTTGGCATCACTGTCGCGGCAGGCATCTCGAATGGCCTTGTGATTGGCCTGCCGCAGATCCCTGTTAACTGCCAAAAACTTGTCAAGCAGAGACGCAGGGGGCTGCCCCACGCCCAGAGGGGCCTCGAATTCAGGCATTTTTCTCTCAAGAAAGGCGTCCGAAATACGGATGCTATCCTGCTTGAACGTTCTGTTATTGATGTGATGGGCCAGCCCTGTCCGCGAGGTATTACCCGCCCTGTCAGTGGCCATCACTGAGAGCCGTGTCCCCGTTCCCTTGTTGTGAGGCAGGGCAAAAAAGCCCACAAACAGGCTGGAATCGGCGAAAAGGCCGCTTGAGCCCGGGAAGAACCGCTCGTCCACCTGCACGCCACTTGTGGCAACCGGCTCCGAGACTCGGTAAACGGCAAGCCCCGTGCCGCCCTGATTGAGATTGTGATGGCGGGTGATCACTTCAATCATGGGCGGCTTGGTGTCAATGGCCAGCTTCTGTTCTCCATAGAATCGATTGCCGGACCACCATCCTCGACAAGAATAGTCCCAAAGGGCTACCCTGAGAAGGGCCTCTCCGTCTGTCAAACCGAGGTCATGCGGCTTAACATCCATTGAAACCGATTGCTTTCGAACGGCGCCCCCCATCAAGAATCCTTTGGATGGAAACGTTTGATCAAAGAGAATGACCTCCTTGCCTTGTTGAACGATGGCGATCCACAGCTTCTTGAGTCCGCTTTTCCGATCAGAGGCGAGCCCATGGAGGGTGTAAGACGCACCGATGTCATGAATCGGTCCTTGCCAACGAAACTCCGGCGGTTCGCCTTCCAGTCTCTTCATCGCCAGCCATATCGATGCAGCGGCGAGGACACAGACTGCAACGCCAACCAGAAAATAAGCGACCCTTGAAATCCTAGACTTGTTTGCCATGCGATCAGGGTGATTCGGGAAAATTTGCGACGGACCATAGCAACTTGTGTGTGAACAATCAAGATTGATTTATCCGCTCGCCTTCCAGCGCGGTGAACCTTGACATTTGGAGCGCTGTACGTTAAAAATATATATATGTTTATTAACCTTAGCGTCTCTAATCCTCACAAGTCGCTCTTGTTGGCACGGATATCGCATGCAACATGTTGTTAATGTAGGGGGAATCAACATCGGCAGGGAAAATGACCTTGTCTTGATTGCCGGCCCATGTGTCATCGAGACCCTTGAATCGACCATGGCTGTAGCGACCTTTCTTAAAGATCTTACGGATGAACTTCAAATCCCTTTTATATTCAAGACTTCCTATGATAAGGCAAACCGCACCTCACTGAGTTCCTACCGGGGCCCGGGCCTTTCCAAAGGGTTAGACGTTATTGCCACCATTAAGGACAAACTCGGCATCCGGGTGCTTTCTGATGTGCATCGATTCAGCGAGATTGCCCCGGCCGCCCAGGTACTCGATGTGCTCCAAATTCCCGCTTTCTTGTGTCGCCAAACGGATTTTGTTACAGCGGTCTCTGAAGCAGGAAAGCCAGTCAATATTAAGAAGGGACAATTCTTGGCCCCATGGGATGTGCAACACGTCATAGAAAAAGTGTTGTCTACAGACAATCGGCAGATTATGGTCACCGAAAGAGGGGCCTCTTTCGGTTATAACAATCTGGTGGTTGACTTCCGCGGCGTGGCTAGCATGCGCGCCCTGGGGTGGCCGGTGATATTCGATGCCACACACAGTGTGCAGCTTCCGGGAGGTGCGGGCAAGGCCTCCGGGGGGCAGAGAGAATTTGTGCCGGTCCTGGCTCGGGCAGCCGTAGCTGCTGGCGTAGATGGTATATTCATGGAGGCCTACGAGGACCCGGAGCGTGGCCTTTGTGACGGTCCCAATTCCTTGGCACTGGAAACGATGAAAGCGCTTCTGAAACAGTTGAAAGCCATACAAAATGCTGTCTCGTTGTCATAGGGTTTCCACGCAAGGGTTATGATGTTATAGGATATGTCAAAGATACATGCAGCCCTGCTTTGTTTGGTTGGATTGATACTTGCTGGAATCGCAGTGGGGTTGATTCATGAGCAGCAAGTCAGCAAGGGGCCGGAAGACCTGGTATCGATCTTGCCCAAAAACCAGGACGTGAGTCTGAATCGAATTCACCAGGTCGCAACCCGAGACGGCGCCAAGGAATGGATGCTTGACGCGACATCAGCCCAATATGACAAGGCGAAAAATAGGACCATCCTCAAGGATCTTTCTGCCACCTTTTTCCTCAAGGATGGCCGAAAGATCCAGCTGACCAGTCGTCACGGTGTGCTCTTGACGGACACCAATGATATGGAAGTTTCCAAAGACGTCGTTGTGCGCAGTGGGCCCTATGAATTGGAAACACAGCGGCTTTTTTATGACCACAAGCGTCGGTCCATTGCTACGGATATGCCGATCATTGTCAGAGGAAATGGCGTACGCGTGACCGGCAAAAGCATGCTTTTTTCGCTTGACACAGAACGGGCCGTGCTGACGGGTGCAGTAGAAACGGTGTTTGAGAACTGGCGCCTCTGGCTGTAGATTGGCCTTTGGCTCGCTGGCGGGGACTGGAACCCAATCAGGGTGAACCAACCAGGTGCTTTATCGTGAAAGGCCCAAGGCGCATTAGAGGACCCATGTTAGTCCTGCTCTTATGTCTGGCGTGGGCAACGATCCGTCCTGTTTCGTCTCGGCCCGGCGAGACAGCACCCGAGGACAAGACAGACCTTGGGCGGCCTATCCACATTACCTCTGACGCGGTTGAATCAGACCATAGTATGGGTTGGGTGGAGTTTAAGGGAAACGTTAAGGCCACGCAGGAAGATGTAGTCGTCACGGCTGATCGTATTAAGGTTTTCTACAGATCAGATGGCGCACCATCAACGACGGCGACCACGGTTGAAAGAATAGTTTCCCAAGGCAACGTTAAAATTCTATTTGATCATGAGATGAAGACGGCGGCGGCGGAAAAAGCGGTGTATACGACGGGGCAACACATGTTGGTCCTGAGCGGAGGGGATCCCAGAGTGTGGTCCGGCAAAAATGTCATCCGTGGCAAGAAAATTATCCTTTTTCAGGCTGAAGATCGAATTGTAGTAGAGGGCGATGAGAAAGAACAGGTGAAAGCCACCTTGCATACCCAAGGAGAAGGCGGTTTGATCAAATAGGCGATCGTGATGACGTTGGGCGATTGACCCCCTTTGGCTATTTGAAGCTCCCTGTGGCAAGCCACATGGAATCTTCGACCGTAAGGAACGCTGGCCGGCTTGCTCCCCGCAAGCCCCCTCCTTTAGGACGGGGTCGAGGGGAGCTACGGGGAACGCGCTCACTTTTGTGGTTCAATTTTTTCCGGCTCAGGCAATGAACCGGATTCTACGACAATCGGGATCAATGACGACTTTAATCGCACAGGACTTGGTCAAGAGTTATAGCGGCAGGCGTGTTGTCGATGCAGTCAGTCTGGAGATACAAAGCGGTAGTGTTGTAGGACTTCTGGGCCCCAATGGCGCTGGAAAAACGACGACCTTTTACATGATCGTGGGACTAATACGTCCTGATCGTGGGAAGGTTTTTTTGAACGGACAGGACATGACTTCCTTTCCTATGTACCTCAGGGCACGCAAGGGGGTCGGGTATCTTCCCCAGGAGTCTTCGGTCTTTCGGAAGCTGACCGTGGAGGAAAACATCCTGGCGATCTTGGAAACACTTCCCATGTCCAGATTCGAACGAACCGCCCGACTCAAAGAGCTCCTTCAGGAACTGGGCATCGAGCACCTGGCAAAGCAGAAGGCTTATGCCTTGTCAGGGGGGGAGCGACGACGGGTGGAGATCACGCGGGCCTTGGTAAGGGCCCCTTCCTTTATTCTCCTTGATGAGCCCTTCGCTGGAATTGACCCTATAGCGGTCACGGACATACAAAGAATTGTAGAACACCTCAAGGAACGCGGTATCGGCGTGCTCATATCCGACCATAATGTCCGGGAGACCCTGGGCGTTTGTGACCGGGCATACATCTTGAACGAGGGTGTCTTGATGGAATCGGGCACCCCTGAAGTCATCGCCTCCAGTAGTGTGGCGCGGGAGATCTACCTGGGTGAAAGTTTTCAATTATAGTAACCCTCTCATGTTTGTGATCACGATGAGTTGACATGGCATTGGAACTTCGACAACAGCTGCGCCTGACCCAACAGTTGGTCATGACGCCGCAGCTTCAGCAGGCGATCAAGTTGTTGCAGTTGTCTCGTCTCGAGCTGCTGGATGTCATCAATGAAGAAATGGTTGAGAATCCGTTGCTCGAGGAGACCGTCGAGGAGCAGGCGGCGGCCGATAGTGATCCGCCTGAACCCGCACCCGTGGAGTCGGCAGACGAGGACCCGCTCAAACCGGTCAGCGTCGAAGAAACAGCTCGGGAGGATATTGACTGGACCAACTATTTGGACGAGTATAATGCTTCAGGGCCCGTGTATTATGAACCCGAAGAGCGGGAGACCCCGGAATATGAGAATTTTTTGGCTCGCCGCAAGTCCTTGGTTGATCACCTCATGTGGCAACTTCTCTTGTCCTTTCCCACCAAGACTGAAGAAACGATCGGCAGTGCTATCATCGGCAATCTGAACCCCGACGGCTATCTCCAGGCCTCTGTAGATGATATTGCCACCCTGACGGGAGCCGACATATCGCAAGTGGAAAAAGTCCTGGAACAGATGCAGTCCTTTGACCCCGTTGGAGTCTGCGCCAGGGACCTGAAAGAGTGTTTGTTGATTCAGGCCAAGCTTTTAGGGCTGGAAGATTCCCTCGTGGTTCGCATCATTCAGGACCACTTCAAGCACCTGGAAAACAAGAACTACAAGGCTATCGGACACGCCCTGGGCGTTTCCTTTGACGACGTGCTTGCCGCTGTGGAAATCATTACCGGCATGGAGCCAAAGCCGGGTCGCGAATTCAGTGATGAAGATCCGCAGTACATCAGCCCGGACATCTTTGTCTACAAGATGGGCGATGAATTCGTCATTGTTTTGAATGAAGATGGCATGCCAAAACTTCGCGTGAGCGCCTTTTACAAGCAGGCCCTAAATCAAGGGGGACCACTCGCCAGCCACACGAAGGATTATATTCAGAGTAAGCTCCGCTCTGCGGTCTGGCTGATCCGCAGTATTCATCAGCGCCAAAGGACCATTTACAGGGTGGTTGAAAGTATTGTCCGTTTTCAACGGACTTTTTTGGAAAAAGGAATCGCTCATTTGAAGCCAATGGTATTAAGGGATGTGGCCGAGGATATCGGCATGCACGAGTCAACGGTAAGCCGTGTTACGACGAATAAGTACGTCCACACCCCACAAGGGACCTTTGAGTTGAAGTTTTTCTTCAATAGTTCCATCAGCCGAATTGATGGAGAGGCCATTGCCTCAGCTAGTGTGAAGGAAAGAATTCGTCAAATCATTCAGTCTGAAAACCCTGCCAAACCGTATAGTGACAGGAAGATGGTTGAGATTTTGTGTGCTTCAAACATTGATGTCGCTCGCAGGACCGTCGCCAAGTACCGGGAGATGTTAGGTGTGTTACCATCCAACAAACGCAAGAGGATACAGGGAGGTCCATCAGTATGCAAAAATCAGTAACCTTCATCAGCCTTGCCCCGTCAGAATCTCTGAAAACGTACGCCTCCGAAAAGCTTGATCGCTTCGACAAATATCTTTCAAATCCGGCCACGGCAAATGTGGTGCTGACGGTGGAAAAATTTCGACATATCGCTGAAATCAGTATTAGTGCAGATGGATTCATGATCAATGCTCACGAGGAAACCTCTGATATGTATTCAGCCATAGACATGGCTCTCGACAAACTTGATAAGCAAATTAAGAAGAATAAGGAAAAATACAAGAAATCTAGATCGGCAGCCGCCAAACTCAAGACCTTTCCCTATGAGCAGACCGGAGCGGCATCATCAGCGGAGCTGGAACACGAGCCCATGCCCAGAGTGATGAAAATCAAGAATATCGAGTATAAACCTATGGATGTCGATGAAGCAGTTTTGCAAATGCGCTTGATCAAAGACAGCTTTTTGGTTTTTACAGATGCTCAGACCCAACGCATCAATGTACTATATCGCCTCAAGGACGGCAATTTCGGTTTGATTCAACCTAGGTTGTAGCAGGGATTCCAATGAAAATTTTGGACACCCTCAAGGAAGGGGCCATCATTGCTGAACTGAATGCGACTGACAAGAAAGCAGTATTGGAAGAACTGACTGGTACGCTTGCAGAGGCCTCTGGGGTTAAGCAGGAGGAAATGATTCGTGTGCTCTTGGAGCGGGAGGGGCTCGGTAGTACCGGCATTGGAGGTGGTATCGCCATCCCTCATGGAAAACTTAGGCTCTTGCAGTCGTTGTTGATGGCATTCGGGCGGAGCCGTAAGGGTGTCGACTTTGATGCCATGGATGGAAAGCCTGCCCACCTGTTTTTTCTATTGTTGGCCCCGGAAAATTCCACGGGCGCTCATCTCAAGATGCTCGCCAGGATATCTCGTTCGCTCAAGAACAGCGCCTTTAGAGAACGTCTGATGAACGCTGCTGACGGTCGGGAACTTTACACGGTGATCCAGAGGGAAGACGAAGACTTTTAATTCTGTATTTGAAGCAGATAGGGCTTCCCGTTGATTGTCTGCGCCTGCCCAACCATTTTCTGTAGGCTTTTTGGATACCATTGAAACAGCAAAAAATCATCATTGTCACCGGGCTTTCAGGCTCTGGGAAAAGTACAGCCATCAAGGCGTTGGAAGACGTGGGCTTTTTCTGTGTGGATAACTTGCCGGTCGTGCTTTTACCGAACTTCTTGCAGCTTCGCAGGAAACAATCTTCGGGGCTTGAAAAGCTGGCCCTGGTCATGGACATTAGGGAAGAGGGATTTCTCTCCGGCTACGCCAATGTGCTGGATGGCCTGACGAAGCAAGGTTACCAATTCAAGGTTTTTTTTCTGGAAGCCTCGGACGAAGAGCTTCTGAGACGTTACAGTCAAACACGACGGCATCACCCCTTGGCCGGAGGAGAGAGCCTTCTGGAAAGAATACGTGCTGAAAGAGAGCAGCTGCAAGGCCTTAAAGGCATTGCGGACAAAGTCATTGACACATCCCTTTATAATGTTCACGAACTCAAGCATATCGTATCACGCTATGTGCTTAAGGAGATCCACGCCGGCGAGATTGAGGTTCATGTCCTGTCTTTTGGTTTCAAGTACGGCCTTCCCCACGATGCAGACTTGGTGATCGACGTTCGCTTCTTACCCAATCCGTATTTTGTCCGGGAATTAAGAGAACTGGACGGGACATCCCAACTGGTGGAAGCCTTTGTGAAGAAATGGGCCGAAACCGGTCTTTTTTTGGACAAATACCTGGATCTACTTGACTTTCTGATCCCCTTTTACGAGAAGGAAGGGAAATCCTATTTGACCATTGCGGTCGGTTGTACGGGAGGAAGGCATCGTTCCATTGTGGTGGCTAATGAAATCTTTCGTTTTCTCAAAGAAAAGATTAAGCGCATCAACTTGACACACCGAGATATTGAGTTAACTTAACAAGCATCACTTTTCCGGGGATAGATTCATGATAGGTATAGTTATAGTGACCCACAGCCGTTTGGGAGAAGCCCTTATCGAAGCGGCTGACTGCATCCTGGAAAGCTCTTTGGAAGCCACAACGGCTGTTTCGGTAGATCTGAAGCATAGTGCGGAAAAACTGAGGAAAAAGATCAATGACGGGATCAAGGCTGTTGATGAGGGCGATGGCGTCATCATTCTAACGGACATGTTTGGTGGAACGCCATCTAATTTGAGTCTCTCGTTTCTTGAGGAGGGCAGGATTGACGTTCTGACCGGCGTGAATCTGCCGGTGTTGATCCGAGCCGCAAAGATGCGCAAGGACAGCGACCTCGCTGAGTTGGCACAAAGCGTACAGGCCTATGGGAAAAACAGCATTTCATTGGCCAGTGGGCTCCTGAAAGGAAACAAAAGGAGTTAAGGGCTCGCGCAAAAACAAGTTTGCAGAATAGGCGCTCAGATTTGGTTCAGACTTGGCCGATCCGATTGAGCAAAAACGGAGGAATAGCTAGCTATTTCAATGAGTTTGTGAATGAGGCATCGGTCAAAGATGGGCTGAAGCGGAGGTGCCAAAATGTGAAGTTGTTTTTACGCGAGCCCTAAGGAGGATCTATGAAGGTTCGCGTTGGCATCAACGGATTTGGCCGCATAGGGCGACTCGCCTTTAGAGCCGCGCTTGAAAGCAATGCTGTGGAGATCGTGGGGATCAATGACCTCACAGATGCTTCAACCATGGCGCATTTGCTCCACTACGATTCGGTTCATGGCCCGTTGAATGCGACCATTGTGGCCCGCAATGATGCCGTTGAGGTCAACGGTCGTTCTGTGGCGTACACAGCGATTAGAGACCCGACTGGCCTGCGGTGGAAAGACTTTGGTGCAGACGTGGTATTGGAATGTACGGGATTTTTTCGGGACCGCGCCAGTGCCGGCAAACACCTGGCATCAGGTGCTCGCAAGGTCATCATTTCGGCACCGGCCGCCGATCCGGACATCACTATCGTCATAGGTGTTAATGATTCATTGTATGATCCCAAAAACCATCACATCATATCAAATGCCTCGTGCACCACAAATTGCCTGGCCCCGATGGCAAAAGTGCTTTCTGAGAACTTTGGCATAAAGAATGGACTCATGACGACAATCCACTCCTATACAGGCGATCAGCGACTTCTTGATTTTCCCCACAAGGACCTCAGGCGCGCAAGGGCAGCCGCCCTTTCCATGATACCCACCACGACAGGGGCTGCGAGGGCGGTCGCCCTGGTGTTACCCGAGCTCAAGGGAAAACTGAACGGCTTGGCTATACGAGTGCCGACGCCGAATGTGTCTCTCGTGGACCTGGTGGTGACGGTTGAGAAGAAGGGATTGACGACAGGTGATGTGAACGGGGCATTGAAGACAGCGGCCGAAGGTGCGCTGGAGGGAATCTTGGCATATAGCGATCTTCCCCTGGTTTCGAGCGATTTCAACGGTTCCGCGTATTCTTGTATTGTAGATGCTCCAACGACGCACGTCATGGATGATTTAGTGAAAACCTTGGCCTGGTACGACAATGAACGTGGGTATGCCACGCGCCTGATCGATTTGGCAGCTATCGTTGGAAGAGACCTGTAGCGGGTGCCAAGGTTGACGGTCTCGTAAAAAGTCGATTTTGCTCGCTCCGTGAACATTTTGGGCGCAAAAGACTTTTTATGAGTTCATCAAGGTTGGACTCCAGGACGCAAAGCCCCTGGGGCAGAAAAGGCAACGCAAAGAGCGGGACCGCGGGTCTTGGCCCGCGCTCCTGGGATAGGAGGGAGGCACAGGTCATGGGAAAGCGCAGACCCTTGATTGCTGGTAACTGGAAAATGTTCAAGACCGCTCCGGAGGCTGCAGATCTTGCGAGTCGGTTGATGTCCTTGCTGCATGACTTGACAAATGTGGATGTCATGGTGGCCCCTCCATTCACGGCCCTTGGGGTCGTGGCCGATATTCTTAAAGAATCTGCCATACATGTGGGCGGTCAAGATCTGTTTTGGGAGACGGAAGGGGCCTATACAGGCCAGGTTTCGGCATCCATGCTGAAAAGCGTAGGGTGCAGCCACGTTATTGTCGGCCATTCCGAAAGACGCCAGTATTTTGGGGAAACCAATGCCACAGTAAACCGAAGGATGAAAGCGGCTCTTGCTGGAGGCTTGTTGCCTGTCTTGTGTGTGGGTGAGTCTGAAGGTGAAAGAGAGGCCGGACAAACCTTCTCTGTGGTTAAGGGCCAGTTGGAAGAGGGCTTGGCAGATCTCGGTGCTGAGGGGCTCGAGCAGGTCACAGTTGCCTATGAACCTGTCTGGGCCATTGGGACAGGCAAAACCGCTACGCGTGAGCAGGCCCAGGAGGTTCACCAGTTTATCCGGACGCGCATCAAAGAAGGTTTTGGAGAGGGGCTTGCAAATGCCCTTCGCATACTGTATGGTGGAAGCGTGAAGCCTGCAAATATTGCCGAACTCATCGCCATGGAAGACATTGACGGGGCATTGGTAGGAGGCGCCAGTTTGGATGCCGAATCTTTTGCGGCCATTGTTCGCAATGCCGTAAAACCCGTCAAGAATCACACTTGAAGGACGGAGCCCTTTTGCTATGTCAACATTCATTATTCTTGTTCATGTGATCGTTTGTATTGCCCTGATACTCATTGTTCTCTTGCAGACAGGCCAAGGCGCCGACATGGGCGCGGCATTCGGGGGCGGGGCCAGCCAAACGCTGTTTGGAAGCACGGGTGCCTCGTCTTTTTTGAGTAGATTGACCACAGCCGCCGCAGTTGTCTTCATGCTCACATCCCTGAGCTTGGCCTATCTTTCGAGTCGGCGACCCACCACCTCCGTCATGTCGGATGTGACCCCAGTCACACAAGAGGCCCAGAAGGCGCCGGCTGAAGGTCCGGTCAAACCCGAAACCGCACTGCCCTCTGTTCCGGCACCGGCCCCCAAGCCTGCCGAAAAAAAATGACCGTTGCGTGCCGAAGTGGTGGAAGCTGGTAGACACGCTGTCTTGAGGGGGCAGTGGGTTACGCCCGTGCGGGTTCAAATCCCGCCTTCGGCACCAATCGTATCATTGAGTGAGTCCAGCCATCATCGGAAGATTCAGCCATGCCGCCAGGAATGAGTCTCAGAATTCTCAAACAATGAATAGCCGAAGAAAAAGCAGGGCCTATGAAAGAACGAAGAAGAAGTCCTCGATACGAAGTCGTCCTAAAGGTTCGTTTTGAAACGAAAAAGGCATTTCAGGATGCGATTGTGCACAGCCTGAGCTCCGACGGACTCTATCTCGTGACAGAAGATCCATTCGATGTGGGTCGAAAATTTCGCATAGAAATTGACCTCCCAAAAAAGAAAGAATGGATCAAGGGGACATGTGAGGTTGTGTGGGTCAACCTGATTGAGACAAAGGCTTATCCAAAATGGATATATGAAGCGCAAATCCTTAAAGACGTTGCCCCTCAGCAGTTGAACAAGGGAATGGGCGTCAAGTTTGTCCAATTGTCGCCCAAGTATAGGAAGCGTGTCGACGAGTATCTGGGTGGTATTGGAAAGACTTAAGGCCCGCCTCGTGGAATCCGATTCGAATTGAAACTCCCTGTGGCAAGCTACAGGGAATCTTCGACCGCAAGGAACGCTGACCTTTTTGGATACGCTCGCTAACCCCGCAGCAATCTGCGGGGCATGCGCTCGCTTTTGCGGTTCAACAAAACCTCGCTCAAGACAAGGCCGGAAGGCAAATCAGTTCACCAAGTAGTCCGCCAAGGGTGGTTTTTTTACAGCCATGCTCAAAAACTCAATCCGCTGAGTATTTCGATTCCGCCCCGGTCGGATACGCCTGACCCGGAAGTGGAGCAATAGGGAAGATTTCTCGGCAACCGCTGTCATATGTATCCCACCATTTCATAAACCACATAGCCGACAATTTCGCGAATCAACAGAGCCCAGTCGTTAAGCGTATCCGCAGAGGGAACAAACAGGTGCGCAAAACTATAGTTTCTTGGGCCCGTAAAAAAGTCTGTTGGGTACCCGTCTGCATGGATGCCAGCCTTGTTGAAACACCCCATTGCTCTTCTCATGTGATAAGCGGAGGTGATTAATAAATACTCGGCGTTCTCACCTGCATGTAAGAGGATCTGTGACGTAAAAACAGCATTCTCTCTGGTATTTCTGGACTCGGGTTCGATCAGAATATCCTTTTCGGGAAAGCCGACTGTTAGTAGATACTTGCTCAGGTGTGTAGCCTCTCTTTCATCCTGGTTAAGGAGACTGCCTGAGCCACCAGTAATCAACAACCTCTTAATCTTTCCCCTTTTATAGAGTTCAACGGCATGAAGAAGCCTATCAACACCTCGTGTGAAATTAATACGCCCATTCTCGGAATCATAGGCCAACATCCCGCTGAGGACAATACCATAGTCGTACGTCTTATTGATGTCTTCGTCTCTTATAACAGGCACTTCCCACACCCGCATGAATTCATCAAAAATGAACGAATTCGAAAAAAAGACAATCAAGACCGTGGCAATTATTGAAGCCTTTCTCCGCTGTTCGCGCGCCCCGGAAAACAAAGAAAACACCAGCAAACCGACTATCCATACAATGGGAGAAATGATGACCGACAATAGCTTTGATAGAACAAAAAACATCTCTGACAGTTCACCTCCTTGAGGAATTTTGCTGCCAATTTGAAGTATTGTGCGGGCGCTGATTTTGTCTTATCGTGCGTCGCAATCACCTGTCTGCGTGCAACGCACAGGCAGACGAAAAATCAAGCGTAACGCGGCAGTTGGACTTTTTATGAACCCACCAATAAAGATTATCACACATATATTGGGAGTGCAAATTCCATGCTGTTTGGGTCTCCAAATACCGACAATCAGCACTTGCTGAGGGCTAGCGCAAAAACAACTTCACATTTTGGCATCTCGGCTTCAGCCCATCTTTGACCGATGCCTCATTCGCAAACGCCTCGAAATAGCTTGCTATTCCTTCGGTTTTGCTCAATCGGATCGGCCAAATCCGAACCAAATCTGAGCGCCAACTCTGCGAACTTATTCTTGCGCGAGCCCTAAGAAGAGCATATTATGGTTTGCATTTCCAACCGCATGGCTGTCCGTCTCAGGTATCCCCGACCTTACCATGTTCCTGGCCGCTGTAGGCCTGAAGTCATGGAATAGACATTTCCCATGTGTCCTCCTTGGCGTGTACTCGGAAGCCCTCTCCCCGCGAAACGGTTTTTCTATTTAAGGGATA